>TARA_R110000824_G_scaffold69762_7_pt1 | contig 49534 bp, 45 predicted proteins | sample TARA_R110000824 | Tara Oceans TARA_R110000824 (sample SAMEA4397747) | marine metagenome | biome: Polar Biome; feature: [MES] marine water layer (ENVO:01000295) within the mesopelagic zone...; material: water (ENVO:00002006), including particulate matter (ENVO:01000060) such as......
CGGCGGAATGAAGGACAGCGGTCTCGGCCGCGAAGGCGCCCGGGAAGGCATCATGGAGTATCTTGAAACCAAGCTTGGCGGCTTCTCGGTTTAAAGATCAGCTCAGGATTTTAACCCCCGTCTCCCCGATCAGGTCATCCACAATGGTTTTGGCCTCCTCGGGGAGAGCTTTATAGCGTTTCTTCAACTCATCCAGGCATTTCACCTGATATGTGAAGACCCCCTGCGAATAGAGCTTGCCCTCAAGTTCGACGGAGAATGTTTCGGCCCCTTTATCGATCGCCGCCGCATTGGCCGCAAGGAACGGAAGATAAACCTCCGCGCTATAGGTGATCAACCCCCGCGTCATCGGCGGCAGGTCTCGGGCGGCATACCAGTCCCCCTCAATGCCCGAGGCGTCATCGAGCTGCCGGAGCCAGCTTTCCGCCCGCTGCGCCTCTTCGCGCATGATCGACATCGGCGTCGGATCGATGGAGAGCGTCCGGAGCTGACCATAAAGCCCGAAGTCAGCGATGGAAGGCCGCGTTCCGAACAGATATTTATACTGGCCGACATCGGTATCGAGCAGCGTCAGGATATGATGGAATCCCGCCTCGATAATCGGGGCGTTTTCCGGCGTGCAGCCGACAATCGGCATCCGCCCGATCTGCCGATCGGTAAAAAATTTCGCGAATTTCTCCCGCTCTTCCTCTGTTGCCCCGGGGGAGCGGTCATCGGCGATCCAGCGGGAGGCATAATGAATATCCGGCGCGTAGGCCCAGCGGTAATGAAACATCATCTTGGTGACCCACTCATCGCCCATATCCTCCACCAGATGGGCGAGGAAGGCATGGGCGGGATTACCCGGAATGACCGAGCGGTCGTCCGGATGCCGGTCCTCCAGCATGTAGATCAGCCGCGTACTGTCGAGATGCAGGCTGCCGTCCTCGGGCAGTTTCAATACCGGCACCAGAACCGGACGCAATCCTTCCAGCATATGGTCATTCTCTACCGTCCGGAGAATCCAGTTATAGGGCAGCCGCCGGTAATGCATATGGGCGCGCATTTTCAGGGAATAAGGGGAGGCGTTGCCGCCGATAAGGGTATAGCGATCCATGGCCGGGCTCCTGTTGTTGTTCCTTGTTATGAAGAGCGGAAAAAACCTTAAGATAACGCCCCGGACAAGTCCAGCCGATAAAACCCCGTCAGGTCACGCTGTTGGCCCAGGCGATGATATCGGTGAACACCTCATCACGGTTGATCTCATTGAGCATTTCATGACGTCCGCCGACATAGAATTTATGGGTGACGCGGGTAAAATTATACCGGTGATAGGCGGCAAGCAGACGCTTTACGCCCTTGGTATTCTCGCCAACCGGATCCTCGCTGCCGCTGAAGATAAAAACCGGCATCTGCCGGTTCATTTTCCTGAGCGCGCCGCCGCTCGCAATACGCGGCAAGGCATCCATCAGGCCGATCCAGGTGGCGACCGAGCAATCGAAACCGCAGAGCGGATCGGCGATATATTTATCGACCTCCCCCTCGTCGCGCGAGAGCCAGTCGAATTCCGTCCGGTTCGGCGCAAATTGCTTGTTAAAGGTCTTGAAGGTCATATTCGCGATGACCGGGCTGTACCCCTTGGCGCCGAAGCGGAGCTTTTCAAACCGCGCCAGCAGCTGCCCGGCCCAGCCGATCGGACCCGGCGGCCCGTTGGTCGCCGACAGCACCGCCCCGGCGATGGTCTCCCCATGCTCCGCCATATATTGCTGCACCATGAAGGAGCCCATGGAATGGCCAAACAGCAGAATCGGCAGGCCCGGATGCCGGACCGCGATTTCCCGATTCATCATGTAAAGCTCCTCAACCGCCATGTTCCAGCCGTCCGCATCCGCCATATGGCCGGGCGCTTGCCCCGGTGGAATGCTCTGCCCGTGTCCGCGCAGGTCGTTGGCATACACCGCATAGCTGAATTCATTGAGCGCGGCTGCGAATTCCGCATAGCGGGTGCTATGTTCCGCCATTCCGTGGACAATCTGCACAATTGCCTTCGGCTTCTTGGCGCCCTGCCAGTAGTTTATATGGATCGGCAGGCCATCGACGCCGGATAATGTAAAAGTCTCAACCATACAACTGCACTCCCTTCTACCTCGCCTATTAAGCCATGATCCCGTCACGCAGACAAGAATGTTACAAACGGTCTTTGACAGCGCCCGGATATAGGTTCTACATATAAGCAATACTAAAGAAACTAACCGAGGATATTGCAATGAGCAGCCCCAGCTTACTTCAGGGAAATTCCCTCGCCGCCCGCGACGCCAAAAGCCTGATCCACGCCTATACGAACCTGTCCACCCATGAAAAGGAAGGTCCGCTGATCATCGAGACCGGCAAGGGCGTGCATGTTTATGATGAGGACGGCAAGGAATATATCGAGGGGCTGGCCGGCCTCTGGTGCGCCTCCTTCGGTTTCGGCGAGGAAGAACTGATCAACGCCGCGATCGAGCAGATGCGCAAGCTGCCCTTTTATCACTCCTTCGCCAGCAAATCGACGGAACCGGGCATCCGCCTTGCCGAGAAACTGCTCGACATTGCGCCCGCAAAATTCTCGAAGGTCTTTTTTGCCAATTCCGGTTCCGAGGCCAATGACACGGTGGTTAAGCTGGTCTGGTACTACAACAACAGCCTCGGCCGCCCGAAGAAGAAAAAGATCATTTCACGGCAGAAGGCCTATCACGGGGTGACGGTGGCCGCCGCCAGCCTGACCGGCCTGCCACCGCTGCATAATGATTTCGACCTGCCGATCCAGAATATCCTGCATACCTCCTGCCCGCATTACTACCGCTTTGGCAAGGACGGTGAGACGGAAGAGGAGTTTGCCGCCCGCTGCGCCGACGACCTGGAGCAGCTGATCCTGAAGGAAGGGCCGGATACGGTCGCCGCCTTCATCGCCGAGCCGATCATGGGCGCGGGCGGTGTGATCATTCCGCCCGCCACCTATTTCGAGAAAATCCAGACGGTGCTGCGCAAATATGATGTCCTGATGATCGCCGATGAGGTGATCTGCGGATTTGGCCGCACGGGCCGGATGTGGGGATCGCAGGTGTTCGATATCGAGCCGGATATCCTGTCCTGCGCCAAGGCCCTCTCCGGCGCCTATCTGCCGATTTCCGCCGTGATGGTTTCCGAGGAAATTTTCGACGAAATGGTCAAGCAGAGCGAGAAGCACGGCGCCTTCGCCCATGGCTTCACCTATTCCGGGCATCCGGTTCCCGCCGCTGTCGGCATGCGGACCATGGAGTTGATGGAGGAGCGGAACATCCTCGGTCATGTGCGGCATGTTTCGAAACGTTTCGTTGAGCGGTTCAACGCGCTTGCCGATCATCCGCTGGTCGGCGAGGTCCGGGCGACGGGCCTGATCGGCGCGGTCGAGCTGGTCGCCGACAAGAAGACCAAGCGGCCATTCGATCCGAAATTCAAGGCCGGAACCAAGGCCTATGAGGCCATGCAGAAGGCCGGCCTGATCAGCCGTGCGGTCGCCGGGGACAACCTCGCTCTCTGCCCGCCGCTGATCATCACCGAGAGCGAAATCGACGAGATGTTCGACCGCTTCACCAAGGGGCTGGACGATGCCGCCGCCATGGCTTTTGCGGAAAACTGGCGCAACGACTGAGGCCGCATCAAGGATATTCGGAGAGTAGTTCGTGGCGTTACCGGTTTTTATCATTGTGCTGATCGCGGCACTGTTCCACGCGACCTGGAACACTGTCGTCAAAAAGAATGACGACCGTACCCTGTTCATGGCGCTGCTGGTGGCATGTGGCGGCATGGGCGCGGTGGTCACCCTGCCCTTTCTCGATCTGCCCGCGCGGGAAAGCTGGCCCTATATCGCCCTCTCCATCCTGCTGCATAACGGCTATTACCTGTTCCTGATCGCCGCCTATAAATATGGCGACCTCAGCCATGTCTATCCGCTGGCAAGGGGCTCGGCACCGCTGATCGTGGCGGCAGTCTCCGTCTTCATCGTCGGCGAGCAGTTGAGCCAGCTCGCCTGGATCGCCATCATCATCATGGCCATCGGGATCATGAGCCTGTCCATCACCCGCAACGGCCAGAACCTCCGCAATCCGACCGCGGTTTTCTGCGCCCTCGGGACCGGGATCTTCATTGCCGGCTATACGGTGACCGACGGTGTCGGTGCCCGCCTCGCCGGGGACGCCCACAGCTACGCGGGGTGGATGATGGCGCTCGACGGCTTTCCGATCATCGCCTATCTTGCGCTCCGGCGCGGCCGGGCCATCGTTGCAGACTGCCGCCCGATCTGGAAACCGGCGCTTGTCGGCGGGCTGCTCAGCCTTGCCGCCTACTGGGCGGTGATCTGGGCCATGTCGGTCGCCCCCATCGCGCTTGTCGCCGCGGTGCGCGAAACCAGCATCATCTTCGCGCTGCTGTTCGGCGTCTTCTTCCTGAAGGAACGGCTCAGCCTGACCCAGCTCTGCGCCATCTTCATGACCGTGCTCGGCACCGTGCTGCTCAAGCTCAACCGGTCCTGAAATGCATGTGATATGGACAGGATACTGGGCTGTTTAACCGGGAAGGGGTTGACGCCATCCTCCCGACAGCGCTAAGCAAGAACAGGCAGAAAGGCTAGGCTTAACCATCTCCCGCGATCGTCAAAGGAGCGTCCATCATGCACTATCTCATATATGTTAGCTCGGCGAGCCATCTTCTGGATGACGCCGAACTGAAGGGTATTCTGGACGCAAGCCGGACCAACAATGCCATGAACGATGTGACGGGTATGCTGCTCTACAAGGACGGCAGCTTCATGCAAGTGCTTGAAGGCGAACCGGAAATCGTTGCGAAAACCTTTGACCGGATCAGCGAAGACAGGCGGCATAACGGAATCATTACGCTTTGCGAGGAAGAAGCGGACAATCGCATTTTCCAGGGCTGGTCGATGGGTTTTCAAACTCTGAATCCCGATGATTTAAAGGATGTTCCGGAATTTGCCGACTTTAAAAACGGGCGCTTCACGGATCCGTCTATTGTCGAAAATCCGCATGTCGCCGTCCGGCTTCTCAGGACTTTCTATCAATAACCGGGCGCCGGAAGCTCTCTTTATAAAGAAAGAAGGGGCGCATGGCCCCTTCCCGCTTGCGTGTAATCTGCCGGATCAGAGAGACGGCAGCGGTGGCAGTTCCTGCCCCAGCCATTTCTCCGACAGCTCGTTGAGCTGACCGCCGAGTTTCTTGTGCAGAATGAAGACATTCACCCATTGCAGAAGATCGAGCTGCCCTTTCTTGATGCCGATAAAAGCCGGGCTTTCCTTGATGATGAACTTGGTTTCGATATCAAGGCCGGGATTATCGGAGGAAAGCTGCGCCGCCACCGTATTGCCGGTCACCAGCACGTCGACCTGCTTGGAGAGATAGGCGGACAAGGTCGCTGCGTTATCGCCGAAGCGGACAACCTCGATCCCTTCCGGGCCCTTTTCCGTGAGTTCCAGATCCTCAAGCGTGCCGCCGGTCACGCCGACTTTCTTGCCCGCGAGATCGGCGAGGGAGGAGATTTCCATCTCGGAAGCCGAGAAAGCACCTGAGAAGAATGGTGCGTAAGCGCTTGAAAACCAGATGGATTTCGCCCGTGACGGATTGGCTCCCATGGAGGAGATGACAAGATCGACCCGGTCGGTTTCAAGGAAGGGAATACGCTGTTTCGAGGTGACGGGCACCAGTTCCAGCTCGACGCCGAGGTCCTCGGCGATCATCTTGGCGACATCGACGTCATAGCCGACATATTCCCCTTCCGCACCGAGGGAACCAAAGGGCGGGAAGTTTTCCGGAATGGCGATCTTGACCGTGCCCGACTCCAATACCTCGGAGAGGTCGGCCGATGCCTGGCTGATCACGGCCATCCCCGCAATCGCCATGGCCAGAAGGCCGGTTTTTAAAGTTTTTATCATGAAGTAACTCCTTTCCTGTTGATGCATGGTCCCATGCCTGGGTGTTGTGTCACGCGGTTGTCGGAAGCTTCCTTTTCGGCACCGACCCGAGCTTCCGCTCCAGGTATCGGGACCAGTAGGACAAGGGAAAACAGAGGCAGAAATAGATCAGCGCCATGATCGGAAAGATAATATAGGGCTCGGTCCCCGTAACCGGCGCATTGGCCCAGCGCTTGCCGACATTCATCAGATCGTGAAAGCCGATGATATAGGCGAGCGAGGTGCCCTTGATGATCTGCACCATGAAGCCGACGGTCGGCGCAAGCGAGAGCCGAAAGGCCTGCGGCAGGATGATCAGGCGGACAATCTGCAGGAAACCGAGACCGAGGGAGCGGCCCCCTTCCCACTGGCCCGTCGGCACTGCCTCCACCGCGCCGCGCCAGACATCGGCGAGATAGGCGCTGGCGTAAACGGTAAGCGCAATTCCGGCGGCCAGCCACGGATCGATCACGATGCCGAACAGCCGCGGAATACCGAGGCCGAGCAGGAACAGCATCAAAAGCAGCGGCACGGACTGGAAGGTCCAGATATAGCTCGTCGCCGCTATCTTGCCATATCGCGACGGGGAGGTCTTCACAAGGGTGATCAGCAGCCCAACGATGCCGCCGCCGATAAAGGCGATGAGGGAGAGATAGATCGTGAACTGCGTCGCGTCGATCAACTGGAACAGGACAATACCGAACGGCTTTCCGAGAACGGCCACAAATGCCTCTTTCATCGCGTTGCCTTCCATTTGAACAGGCCGCGGTGGAGGAGTTGCAGCAGCGTCTTGAACAGGAGCGCCATCAGGATGTAAATGATGGTAATGGTGAAAAACACCTCGAAAGAGCGGAAGGTCCGGCTGTCGATGAACAGTCCCGCATACATCAGGTCCCTGACCCCGATCTCGGCAATCACGCCCGTGGTCAGGAAAAGGAAGATGAACTGGCTGTTGAGCGAGGGATACATCATCGCAACGGCCTGCGGGAAAATGATCTTGCGGAAGATCACCGGTTTCTTGAGTCCGAGAGAGGCCGCCGCCTCGATCTGACCATTCGGAACGGCGTTAAAGCCGGCGCGCAGGATTTCGGCGAAATAGGCGGAAAAATTGATGGTCAGCGCCAGCAGCGCATGGCCCCAGAACGGCCATTGATAACCGAGCAGCAGCGGCAGGCCGAAAGCCACGATAAAGAGCTGCACGATTAGCGGCGTGTTGCGGATGAACTCCGTATAGCCTGCGGAAATCTGCTGCAGGACCGGTATCTTCGAATAGCGAAAAGACGCGAGGAGCGTTGCCAGGGCCAGCCCCATCAGACCGCCGCCGATGGCCAGCGCCGCGCTTAATCCCGCCCCTTCCGCCAGCAGGGAGAGATATTCCCCGCTGCGGTAAATTTCAAAGAACCTGAATTCCAAGGCACCTTTCTCCCTAATATCTCTGTATCAGCAAGAAGGATGCCACCTCGCGGGCCCTTGATTTTTATGGGAATTTGGTCGCGGAGGGCAGAAAACTGCTCAAAAAATACTCATAGGGGAACAGGAGCCTGCTTTTTAGGCAGCAGAGATTTATCGCTCGAAGGCCAGCATTGTCCAGTGCACACCATTGGCCCGGTTCTCCGGCTGAATGGATTCTGTATGCCGCTCGCGGATCAGGCGTAGGCCTTGCCTTTCAGCAAGGGCAATAGTCTCCGCGCCCGTCACCTCGAACATCCGGCGCCCTTCCGGCACCGGCCCGTGCCGGATCGACATCAACAGACGCGCGCCCGGTGCCATAAGGGAGGCCAGTACCGGCATGGCCTGCCACCGCTCCTCTGTTTCAAGATGCATCCAGACGCCGGTGAGCAGGATCGCGTCATAGGCCGCGTCCCGCCCGGAAAGCGCCGCAAGGTCCGGCAGGCCGTCATCGATCCATTCGATATCATGGGCAGCATGAAGGCGCCTCCCCGCGTCGCGAAAGGCATCCGTCGGCTCCACCGCCGTCACCCGATGCCCCGCCGCTGCGAAACGGGCGGCATCGCGCCCCGTCCCGGCACCGATATCAAGGAGCCGCACCGGTTCAACCGGCATCAGGTCGAGCATGGCGGCGTGCAGCTCCTCGAAATCCAGCGCCTCATAGCGCGGGATCAGCCGCTCCGCCGTCTCGACATATCCTGCTGTGCCGGGAAGGTTCATGGCTCAACTTCAAACAAAACTGGCATTCGCGGCGGGACCAAGCTGCTGCTTCACAGAGTCGATATCACCGAGCACCCAGAGCGACGTAATCTGACGACCATCGCCCTTGAAAAAAGCACCGCCCGCCCAGACAATCGTCTTGCCGGTTCCGGGAACGCCGTAGAACGGTCCCTTATGCGTCCCTGAAAATTTCATCTTAGCGGCGGCACAATCCCCGGCATCCACCACTTCTTCTATCTCGCAAAAAAAATCGGGCAAACCAACCCAGAGCTCATGCATATACTGAATGAACCCCTCCGGCCCCGTCCGGACAGGCCCCAGTGATCCGCGAAAATCAAAATTCTCGTGCAGAATTTCACGGGCGCAGTCCTCATCCTTTTTGTTCCAGGCTTCGAAATAGAACCGCTCGATCAATCGTGTCAGGTAGTTATCGGAAGCCGTCACCGTCTTACCTCCGGCTAGACGTGCTGGCCGCCGTTGATATGGACTTCCGCGCCGGTAACATAGGAGGATGGCGCATCGCAGAGGAAATAGATGGTCGCGGCGACCTCCTCGGGCTTGCCAAGGCGGCGCAGCGGGATATCCTTGATCATGTCCTCGGTTCCCGGTGACAGGATCGAGGTATCAATCTCCCCCGGCGCAATGGCATTGACGCGCACGCCATGGGGGCCGAAATCCGCCGCCAACTCCCGCGTCAGCGCCGAAAGCGCCGCCTTCGATGTGCCATAGGCGGACCCGGCGAAGGGATGGACATGCCCTCCGGCAATAGAGGTGACATTGACAATCGCGCCCTTGGCCGTCACCAGCTCGTCAAACAAGCCCTGTGCCAGCATCAGCGGCGCAAACAAATTGACATTATAGACATGCAGCCAGTCGGCATAGACAGAATTGAGGGTATTGAAACGGGCCCCGTCCGGGCCCTTCGGCGAGACACCGGCATTATTCACCAGCGCATGCAGGGGCGCACCGTTCAGCTTTTCACGGATATGCTCGATCGCCTTTGGCAGCGCCTCGATATCGGCGAGATCGATCTGCAGATGATCCTTCTCGCCCCCTTCCCAGGGGCAATATTCCGAAAAGGCATGGCGGGACACCGTCAGCACTCGCCAGCCCGCCGCGCTGAACCGCTTCACGGTCGCATGGCCGATCCCGCGGCTCGCCCCGGTCAGCAATAGAACTTTCTTTGTTTCCGCCATTTAACCGATCCTCAAGAAATAAGCGCCGCGGGTATCATAACCGTACCACGCCCGCGATCAAACACCGATTCCGGAGGCCGTTAAAAAATCAGTTGGAATAGCAGGAGACCAAGGATAGTTCTGGAGTCTGACGGCGCTCGACGATTTCAGCAGCTATATGCACTAGATATATAATTTCATCATCAGTAATGCGATAGGTTTCAATCAAATCGATGAGATATTTGAAGCCTTTTTTCTCGCCATTCAGAACACACTCATACCCGTTGATAACCTCTGCCATTATCGAATTCACTGTCTTTCTCCCTTCCCAAAGCCCAAGGTCAAAACTTGTGTTGTTGCTTTTTCTAATATATGAAAAAACATAATTTATGCATTATAAATTTATAACTATCACATATAAAAATAGGTTTTGTTGTTAATATTTTTTGGTTTCCTTAATATTCTTAATGTATCGGCAGATGTAAATTTTTTTTGATATCTAGGCAATGGAACCGGAAAATGAGCGATCAGCAGATTTACAACCGAATCAGGGACGCGCGGGAGTTTCTTGGGCTTTCCCAAAAGGCAATCTCGGAAAAACTGGGCTGCAGCCATCAGGCTTGGCAAGGATATGAAGCGGGAAACAATCTGCCCGGCGGCAAGATATTGAGAAGACTTAATTTTTTAGGTATCAGTATCGACTGGCTGTTGTCCGGCCGGGGAAGCATCGTTAAAAACATCGCCGTAACCGAAACGACAAAAATTACCTATATCCCCCGTGTGGAGGCACGTCTCGCGGCGGGCCATGGCACGCTTAATGACCGCTTGCAAATCCGTGACTACATTCCCTTCGCCCGACCATATCTCCAGCAGAAGCTCGGTCGCGGCACGATTGAGGGACTGACGGTTCTGGAAGTCAGCGGCGACAGCATGGAACCAACCATCAGCGACGGCAGCCTTGTTCTGGTCGATCAGAGGGATCAGGATGTCTCCGGCTCGATCATGGCCTTCGTCTATGAGGATTGCGCTTATATCAAACGCCTGCAGAAGTATTTTGGCGGCATAGATGTCGTCAGCGACAACAAGGACCTTTATCCGCCACATCAGATACGCAATGCCGATCTCGATCAGCTCTTGATCATCGGGCGGGTACGCTGGATCGGCAGGATGCTCTAGGCCAGGGTCTGCTTCTGCCTGTCGGCATGGGTGGTTTCAAGCTCGTTCAGCCGGGCGGCAAGATAGCCGGACGGACGGCTGAAACGCGCCAGCATCACATAGACGACCGGCACCACGAACAGCGAGAGAACCGTCGAGAAAATAAGTCCACCGATGATCACGATCCCGATGGCCTCGCGGCTTTCCGCCCCGGCACCCGTGGCAATGGCGAGCGGCACCGCTCCCAGCGCCGTTGAAATCGTCGTCATCAGGATCGGCCGCAGACGGATGATCGCCGCTTCCTGGATGGCGACCAGAATTTCCTTGCCTTCGTCGCGGAGCTGGTTGGCGAATTCCACGATCAGGATCGCATTCTTGGCCGTCAGTCCGATCAGCATGATCATCCCGATCTGGCTATAGACATTAAGCGTCAGGCCGGTCAGCAGGATCGACCCCAGCGCCCCGGTCACCGCGAGCGGGACCGTCGTCATAATAATCAGCGGATGGATGAAGCTTTCGAACTGGGCGGCCAGGGCAAGAAATACCACCAGCAGCGCCGTCACAAAGGTGAAGACAAGCGCCTGGTTCGAATCCTTGTAGGAGCGGCTGAGCCCGTCATAGGTAATGGTCGCGTTCTGGCCCGCCTCCTCACGGATCAGGGTTTCCAGATAGTTCAGCGCCTCCTCCAGCGAATAATCCGGCCCGAGGGACGCGGAAATCTGCACGCTGCGCAGGCGGTCAACCCGGTTGAGATCCCCCGGTCCTGCCCGCTCGGTCAGGCTGACAAAGCTGGACAGCGGAATAAGCTGGTCCGACGTTTCCGAGCGCACATAGATATTCGTCAGATCATCCCCGGTGCGACGGTTTTCCTCCTGCGCCTGGACGATGACTTCATATTGCTTGCCCCCCTGATCATAAGTGGTGACATTCCGTGCCCCCATCAGGGTTTCCAGTGTCCGGCCGATCGTCTCGATGGAAACCCCGAGATTGGATGCCCGCGCCCTGTCAATTTCCACATGGATCTGCGGCTGGGTTTCCTCGTAATCCTTGTCGAGATTGAGAAGTTGCGGGTTTTCCTGGGCCCGCTCGATCACCCGGTCAACCCAGCCGTTTATCACGTCATAGGTCGGCCCGCCGATATTGACCTGAACCGGTGCGGAAAACCCTCGTTGCCCGAGGCTGCCGGGATTGATGGCAAAGGCCCGCACACCGGGAATCGACAGCAGTCCCGGAAATACACTTTTGACGATATCCTGCTGCGAGCGCTCCCTCTCCTCCCACGGGACAAGGCGGGCGAACATGAAGGCCTCGTTTGTCGGGCCGGGCTGGCGGAAGGTGCCGAGAAAGGCGAAAAAGCTCGTCGCCTCCCCGCTGTCGCCCAGCGGTTTCAGGACCGCGTCGATCTTTTCGACATTGCGCTTCGTATATTCCATCGTCGCCCCTTCCGGCGCGCGAACGGAAACAAAGAAGACGCCGCGGTCTTCCGTCGGCGCGAATTCCTTGGGAATGGCCTGATAGAAACTGTAGGCCAGCGCCGAAAACCCGATGGCCAGTGCGACGACAACCAGCGGTATTTTAAGCGTCCATCCGAGCAGCTTTCCATATCCGGCGGCAAGGCCGGTGAACAGCCGCTCCGTCGATCTGTAGAACCAACCTTCCTTCTTTGCCTCCACCAGCAGCTTGGAACAGAGCATCGGGGTGAGCGTCAGCGCCACGAAGCTGGAGAACATGACGGCGGCGGCAACGGCCACGCCAAACTCGCGGAACAGCCGCCCGGTCGTGCCGTCCAGAAACGATATCGGGATGAAGACGGCGATCAGCACGATGGTCGTCGCGATCACGGCGAAACCGACCTGCTTTGCCCCCCGATTGGCGGCCAGCAGTGGCGGCTCTCCCTCCTCTATCCGCCGGTGGATATTTTCCAGCACGACGATAGCGTCATCGACGACCAGCCCGATGGCCAGCACCAGCGCCAGCAGGGTCAGCACATTCACCGAATAATCGAGGGCCGCCAGAATAATCAGGGTGGAGATAATCGAGACCGGGATGGCAACCGCCGGAATAAAGGTCGCCGCGACGGATCGGAGAAACAGGAAGATCACCAGAATCACCAGCACCATGGCGATACCGAGGGCGATAAACACCTCCTTGATCGACTGGCTGATAAAAACAGACTGGTCGTAGGAAGTCCGGATAGTTACCCCTTCGGGCAGATTGCGCTCCAGCTGTCTGGCAATCTCCTTGACCCCGTTCGCCACCTCCAGCACATTGGCGCCGGACTGACGGACAATGCCGAGCCCGACGCCCGCCCGTCCGTTTACACGCAGGTTCGTCCGGTCATTTTCCGGCGCCACCTCAATCCGGGCCACGTCGCCCAGATGCACCCGGCCTTCAACCTCGTCGTAAATGATGATCCGGCGGAATTCTTCCGGTGTTCTGAGGTCAGACCGGGTCTTGATGCTGAATTCGCGCATGCTCGATTCGATCCGGCCCGAGGGGATCTGCACATTCTGCTCGCGGATGGCGTCCTCGATATCGCCGATGGTGACGCCGCGCGCCGCCATCGCCGCCGGATCCAGCCAGATGCGCATGGCATAGCGCCGGGCGCCACCAATACGGACCTGAGCCACACCGTTCACCGTGGAAATCGGATCGACCAGCGTCCGCTCCGCATAATCCGTCAGTTCAAGCTGGTTGAGGCGATCGCTTGTCAGGGACAGCCAGAGGATCGCCTGGGCATCACTCTCGGCTTTCTGGATACGCGGCAGGTCCGCCTCTTCGGGCAGTAGATTAACAATGCGGGAGACACGGTCCCGCACATCATTGGTGGCAGATTCGATGTCCCGATCGAGGCTGAACTCGACATTGACCGAGGAATATTCCTCCCGGCTGCTCGACCATATCCGTTCGATTCCGCTGATCCCGGCAATGGCGTCCTCGATCACCTGAGTGATCTGGCTCTCCATGATCTCCGCCGCTGCACCACGATAGCCGGTCTGGATGGAGACATGAGGGCTATCCACATCCGGATATTCCCGCACGCTCAAGGACTGATAGGAGAACAGGCCGAACAGCACCAGAACGGCCGAACAAACGATGGCAAGGACCGGTCGCTTGATCGCAAGTTCAGGGAGCCGCATCAGGAAGCCTCGGACGTCTGGACTGCCTGGGTTACATCAACCGGCGTGCCGTCCTTTACTTTCTGCAGCCCTTCGACGATCACCTGATCGCCTTCATCCAGGCCATCAATAATTTCCGCAAAGCCATTGATACGGCGGCCAAGTTTAATCGGAGTTCGCACCGCGCTGTCGTCCCGGACCGCATAAACAAGCGGACCGGATATCGTGAGGACCACCGCCTCCTCCGGCACCATCAGGGCGTTTTCGTCAATACTGACCTGCAACTCCACCGACAGGAACATGCCCGGCTTCAGCAGCGCATCATCATTGGGGACGGTTCCCCGTACCCGGATCGACCGCGTCACATCATTGACCCGTGTCGAGATTGTTTGAACCGCACCATCAAATACCTTGTCCGGATAGGCGACGCTCCGGGCCTTGAATTTCTGGCCCGGCAGGACATCCGCGATATAGTTCTCCGGCAGATCGAAATCCACCTTGATCGTGTCCGTGTCATCCAGTGTCGTAATCGCCACGCCGGGCTGCACCAGTGAGCCGACGCTAACCTCGCGAAAACCGAGGATACCGGAAAAAGGAGCGACAATACGGTAATCTGAGATCCGGGCCTTCTGTGCGTCAACCGCCGCTTCCGCAGCCTGGAATTCCGAATAGAGCAGGTCGACCTGTGCTTTCGCCACATTTCGCGTTTCATACAGTTTTATCGCGCGGTCATAGAGTTTTTTGGAATTGTCGAGCCATGCCTGCGATTCGGTGAAATTGGCCCGCAGTTCCGTATCGTCGAGCTGAACAAGCAAAGCATTGACGTCAACCTTCTGGCCTTCGGAAAAATTCAGCTTGTTGATTTTGCCCGTAACCTTCGAGGTGATAACCACGGATTCATTGGCCCGCGCCGTGCCAACCGCCGTGATATTGCGGGGCAGCGGACGATTGACAACCGCCGAGACAATGACGCTTTGCGGGCGTTGCGGGCGTGTTTTTGCTGCCGGTGCATCCGTACCATTGCCCAGAAAGGGTAAGCGATCCTGATACTGCCAGGCACCATAGCCAAGGGCGGCAATGACCAGAATGATGATTATTTGTGCTGTTTTACCCATTAAAATTCAATTTCGTTCCCCCAACACCATAACAGAATTGGGTGTGAATTGCTTGAAAAGCAATAAAAAAATCTGCACATAGTTAAAATTGATCAAATCGCAAAAACGGGATGAAACCAGCATGACGACCTATCTTTTCACCCATCGTGATTGCCTGTTTCACGATACCGGCACCGGGCATCCGGAGCGGGCCGACCGGCTGCGTGCCGTGCTGCATCAGCTTGATCTTGAAAATTTCCCGATGCTGGAACGGCGCGATGCACCGATGGCGACCCGCGACCAGCTTGCCCTCGCCCATTCAAAGGCCCATCTCGATCTGATTACGGCACGAGCGCCAAAGACCGGCACCATCAATCTCGATCCGGACACCGTCATGTCGCCGGGATCGCAGGCGGCGGCGCTGCGCTCGGCAGGTGCGGTCATCGCCGCCGTCGACCAGGTGATGGACCAGCCCGGGACCAACACCTTCTGCGCCACGCGCCCGCCCGGACATCACGCCGAGGCCGACCGCGCCATGGGATTCTGCCTTTATAACAATATCGCCATCGGCGCCATCTACGCGCGGGAGAAATATGGCCTTGAGCGGGTGGCAGTTGTCGATTTCGATGTCCATCACGGCAACGGCACGCAGGATATCTTCGAGGCCGACGCCGGGCTGTTCTACGCCTCCTCCCATCAGGCGCCCTTTTATCCGGGCACCGGCGCCGCCAGCGAGACCGGGGTCGGCAATATCGTCAATGTCCCGCTGCCGGCGGGAGCTGGCTCGGCCGAGTTCCGTGCCGCCTATAACGATATCATCCTTCCCGCCCTCGCCCGCTTCGATCCGCAGCTTTTACTTGTATCAGCAGGTTTCGACGCCCATGAAAAAGACCCGCTCGCCAACCTCAATCTGGACGGGGCCGATTATGGATGGATCTCGGAAAAGCTGATGGCGGTTGCCGAGAAACATTGCGGCGGACGGCTCGTCTCGGTTCTGGAGGGCGGCTATGACCTTGAAGGGCTGGCCGAGGGGGTCGATGCCCATGTGAAAGCGTTGCTCCGGACCTAAGAGAAGGGTATAACGTGGCAAAGGAGAAATCATGTCTGAGACGAATAGTCAGGAAATCCCTGCCGATATAGCCAAGATGAGCTTCGAGGAAGCCCTGAAGGAACTGGAACAGATCGTTGAAAAGCTCGATTCCGGGCAGGTCGATCTCGACCAGTCGATTGATATCTATACCCGCGGCTCGCTGCTGAAACAGCATTGCGAGGGCAAGCTGCGCAGCGCGCAGGAACGGGTGGACAAGATCATGGCCAAGAACGGCAATCTGTCGGTTGAACCGGCAAACATTGAATAGACATGCACATCCCGGATTTGAGACAGTAATATGGAAAGTGATTTCGCCAAGGCCCTCCGTCAGACAGCTGAACTGATGGACCGGGAGCTGCGGGATTTCCTGCCCCTGAACGAAGGGCTGGAGCAGCGGCTGTACGAGGCCATGCGCTATGCCGTCCTCGCTGGCGGCAAGCGGCTGCGTGCCTTTCTGGTGATACAGGCTGCGGACCTGTTCGCCGTACCGCGGTTGCATTCGACGCGGGTCGCCTCAGCGCTTGAGATTGTCCACAGCTATTCCCTCATCCATGATGACCTGCCCTGCATGGATGACGACGACCTGCGCCGCGGCAAACCGACGGTACATAGGGAGTTTGACGAGGCGACGGCGGTCCTCGCGGGCGATGCGCTGCAATCCCTCGCCTTCGAGATTCTGGGCGATGCCAAGACCCATTCCTCGGCCGAAGTCCGTATCCAGCTTGCAGCGCGGCTCGCTCGCGCCATCGGCGTGCGTGGCATGGCCGGTGGTCAGGCGATGGATATCTATGCGGAGCAGGACGATATCGACATCCTGACCATTACCCGCCTGCAACGACTGAAGACCGGGGCGCTGATCTCCTTCGCCTGCGAGGCCGGGGCCATCCTCGGGCATGCATCTCCGCCACAGGCTCAGGCCCTTAAGGCCTATGCTCATGATTTAGGGCTGGCCTTTCAGATTGCAGATGACATATTGGATACGGAAGGCAGTCCGGAGGAACTGGGCAAGGCGACCGGCAAGGACGACGCCGCAGGCAAGGTCACCTTCGTTTCCCTGATGGGACTGGAGGAAGCGCGGATCCATGCCGGTATGCTGGTGGAGCAGGCGATCGCCCATCTGGACGGCTTCGGGGCGAAGGCGGACCTGCTGCGCGACGCGGCGCGCTTCGCGATTGAACGACGCAATTGAGTACGGGTGAGTAAAGTGACAAAAAAACCGGATACCCCCTTACTGGACACAGTCGCATATCCGAAGGACATGCGGAACCTGACTCTGCCCGAACTGGTGCAGCTCGCCGATGAACTCCGGCAGGAGACCATCGATGCCGTCTCGGTCACCGGCGGGCATCTCGGTGCCGGGCTGGGCGTGGTGGAACTGACTGTGGCCCTGCATCATGTCTTCAATACGCCCGCGGACCGGCTGATCTGGGATGTCGGGCATCAATGCTATCCGCACAAGATCCTGACCGGACGGCGCGACCGTATCCGCACTTTGCGTCAGCCGGGTGGCCTGTCCGGCTTCACCAAGCGGGCCGAGAGCGAGTATGACCCCTTCGGCGCCGCCCATTCCTCGACCTCGATTTCCGCAGGGCTCGGTATGGCGGTCGGGCGCGATCTTCAGGGACGCAAGAATAATGTGGTCTCCGTCATCGGCGATGGGGCGCTCAGCGCGGGCATGGCCTATGAGGCGATGAACAATGCGGGCGCCATGGATGCGCGCCAGATTGTCATCCTCAATGATAATGACATGTCGATCGCACCACCCGTCGGCGCCATGAGCGCCTATCTCTCCCGCCTGCTTTCGGGGCGGTCCTATCGCAGCCTGCGTGAGCTTGCGAAGCAGTTTGCCGCCCTTCTCCCCGATCCGCTGGAACGCACGGCCCGCCGGGCCGAGGAATTCGCCCGCGGCATGGTCACCGGCGGCACGCTGTTCGAGGAGATGGGCTTTTATTATGTTGGACCGATTGACGGCCATAATCTCGAACATCTGATCCCGGTCCTAAAAAATGCGCGGGATTCGAAATACGGACCGATCCTGATCCATTGCGTGACGCAGAAAGGCAAGGGCTATCCCCCGGCGGAGGAGGCGGCCGACAAATACCACGGCGTTTCCAAGTTCGACGTCATTACCGGCGCGCAGGCGAAGGCGGCGCCGAACGCCCCTTCCTACACCAAGGTCTTCGCCCAGAGCCTGATTCAGGAGGCCCGCAAGGACGACAAGATCGTCGCCGTGACGGCCGCCATGCCCGACGGCACCGGCCTTGACCAGTTCGCAGGCGAATTCGCCGACCGCTGTTTCGATGTCGGTATTGCCGAGCAGCATGCGGTCACCTTCGCCGCCGGTATGGCGACGGAGGGGCTGAAACCGTTCGTTGCGATCTATTCCACCTTCCTGCAGCGCGCCTATGACCAGGTCGTGCATGATGTCGCCATCCAGAACCTGCCCGTGCGCTTTGCGCTGGACCGCGCCGGGCTCGTCGGAGCCGACGGCGCGACCCATGCCGGAAGTTTCGATATCACCTATCTCGCCACCCTGCCCAACATGATGGTCATGGCCCCGGCGGACGAGGCGGAGCTAAAACATATGGTCGCCACCGCCGCCGCCTATGACGCGGGGCCTTGTGCCTTCCGTTATCCGCGCGGCGAAGGCGTCGGCGTTGAGATGCCGGAAGAAGGACAGGTACTTGAAATCGGCAAGGGGCGTATGATCAAGCAAGGGGACAAGGTCGCCATTCTCTCCTTCGGCACGCGGCTGAAGGAAAGCCTGCTCGCGGCGGAGGAGCTGGAGGCCAAGGGCATTTCCACCAGTGTGGCCGACGCCCGTTTCTGCAAACCGCTCGATGAAGAACTGATCGAAAACCTGGCGGCGCGGCATGACGTGCTGATCACCGTGGAGGAAGGCGCCATCGGCGGCTTCGGCAGCCATGTGATGCAGTTCCTCGCCATGAATGGCCTGCTCGATGACGGGCTGAAGATACGCCCGCTCTGCATGCAGGATATTTTCATCGACCAGCAGAAGATCGAGGATATGTATGAGCAGGCGGGCCTCAACCGCCGGCAGATCGTGGAGGCGGCTCTGTCCGCCCTCGGCACCGGCACGGCGGCGCAGGCGCAAAACCGCACCGCCCTCTAGGCCCGCGCAATGAGCGACGCCTTGCAACGGCTCGATCTCGCGCTGGTCAGCCGCGACCTCGTCCGGAGCCGCGCCCGGGCGCAAAGCCTGATCGCGGAAGGACGGGTCTCCATCGACGGGGCCGTCATCACCAAGCCGACCCGCAAGGTCACCTCCGATATGAAGATCACCGTCTCGATGCCCGAGGTGGACTGGGTCGGGCGCGGCGCGCATAAGCTGATCCGCGCCCTCGATCATTTCGGTGTCGATCCCGCCCACAGCATCGCCGCCGATATCGGCGCCTCCACCGGCGGATTTTGCCAGGTCCTGCTGGAACGCGGAGCGGCGCGGGTTTATGCCGTCGATGTCGGCCATGGCCAGCTCGATCCGCGGGTAGCCGACGATACTCGCGTGATCAATCTTGAGAAAACAAACGCCCGCGATCTGGACCGGACTCTCATTCCGGAACCGCTCGACCTCATCGTCGCCGATGTCAGCTTTATCTCCCTTAAAAAAGCGCTGCCCGCCGCGCTTCTTCTTGCCGCACCGGGCGCGCATCTGCTCGCCCTCGTCAAGCCGCAGTTCGAAGTCGGCAAGGGCAATGTCGGCAAGGGCGGGATCGTCCGCGATACGGCCCTGCTGGACGCCATACCGTCCGAGATGGAAAGCTGGATCAATGCGGTTCCCGGCTGGCGCTCCCTCGGCGTGATCGACAGCCCGATCCTGGGCAGCGACGGCAACCGGGAATTCCTGATGGGGGCCCGCCATGACGCTTGAGCTTACCATCGATCATATCGGCGCGGGCGGCGACGGCGTCGCCAATGAGGGCGGCCAGACCTATTACATCCCCTTCACCGCCCCCGGCGACCGGATCACCGCCACCCCGACGGAGGCGCGCGGCAAGGGCCAGGCAGCGACGCTGGACGACATACTCTCTCCCGGCCCCGACCGGATTTCACCCGCCTGCCGCCATTTCGGCACCTGCGGCGGCTGCGCGCTGCAGCATCTCTCGCCGGAGTTTACCGCCGACTGGAAACGCCAGAAAATACGCGAGAGCCTGTCCATGGCCGGTATAACAGAGGCCGAGGTCCTGCCGACGCTCACCAGCCCGCCCGGAAGCCGACGCCGGGTCGAGTTCATCGCCGCGAAACGCAAGAAAGGCGTCATGATCGGCTTTCATCTCCGCCGCAGTCACCAGATTTTCGATGTCGGCGACTGCCCCCTGCTCGCCCCCGGCCTGCTCGCGCTGGTTAAGCCCCTCCGGGCGATGCTGCCGTCCATTCTCGCGCGCAACAGCACGGCGAAGGTCATGGCGACGGTGACGAGCAATGGCCCCGATCTGGTGATCACTGCGGATACCGATCTGGACCTTGAGAAGCGCGAAATTCTTGCGGCTTTCACTGCCGAAAACGAGCTCTCCCGGCTTTCCTGGCAGCAGGGCGCGACCGCGCCGCCCGAGGTGGTCTCGGCCCGCCTGCCCGCCGACATATCGCTCGCCGGTGTGGACGTCACCCTGCCCCCCGGCGGCTTTTTGCAGGTGAGCGCGGACGGGGAGCGAACCCTCGCCTCTTTCGCGACTGAGGCTCTTACCGGCGCCGGGCATATCGTCGATCTCTTCGCCGGGGTCGGCAGTTTCTCCTTCCCGCTTGCCAAGGCCGCCCGCGTCCATGCGGTGGAGGGCGATGCGGAACTCGCAAGCGGCCTGCAGGCGGCGGCCAACCGCGCTATTCGCCCGATCACCACGGAGACACGCGATCTTTTTCACAGGCCGTTGCTGGCGGAGGAGCTGAATGGCTATGACGGCTTGCTGTTCGATCCGCCGCGCGCCGGCGCGAAGGCGCAGGCCGAGGAAATCGCGAAAAGCACCCTGCCAACGGTGGTGGCCATATCCTGCAATCCGGTGACCTTTGCCCGCGATGTCGCCCTGCTGATCGACGGGGGGTACAGTCTCGGCCCGATCCGCCCGGTGGATCAGTTCCTCTGGTCACCGCATATCGAGATGGCGGCGGTCCTCCGGCGGCAATAGCCGGATTATTTCGGAAGCGTGAAGGGTTTTGCCGGAGCAGGCTGGAGGGTACTGAAAATCGGCCCGCTCACATAATCGATCTTCATCTTGAAGGCCGAACGGGCAAGCGCATCATTATCCAGCGACCGCCAGATGCATTTCTTGCCATTCTCCCGCGCCCGCCGGAACAGGGTCTCGATCTCGGACAGCTCAAGGCTCTCATGACCGGCCAGCGTGATTGCCAGGATCGGCAGGTCGCGAATGGCGGCGAAATCCGTCCAGTGCGGCCCGACCTCAAAGGTGAAGCCGAGAACGAGCTGGCGCAGGGAGGTAAAAATCTGGCGGTAGCGGCTGTTGGGCACGCCCGAGGCGATATCCTGCACATTGAGGATCAGATGCCGCTCCGTATAGCGCGGCAAGGACGCGAGAATACGGGCATATTTGCTGCGGAAATAGCTGTTGGCCAACGTCTCGAAATGAACGGTGAGGAAGATGACCGGCTTGTTGCCGGGACCGCCCAGCTTTTCAAGCACCGCACCGACTTCCCGCAGGATCACGCAGTCCATTTCCGCGCGCAAGCGGGGGGAGGCGTTGAACAGCGGATCGTCATCGGTGACATCCTCCTTCTCGCCATTCGTCTCGGTCATGCTGACCGCTTCATACATGCCGACAAAGCCCTTGCGGCCATTGATCAGCGGACGGAAGCGCACGTTCAGCTCGGTTTCCCGTTCCTGAAAGCTGCGCGATTCCCGCTCTTTCGCCTTGCCGATCGCCTCGCGGAAGCATTTGACCAGCCCGTCGAGGGAGCGAATCCTGTCGAGACCGTCGAAATCCTCGATTTCCAGCATCGCCGCCTCGACCGAGATCAACTCCCCGCCCGGCAGCTCGCCGAACAGCTTGTTCACCAGATCCTGGGCAATGACTTTTGATTTTTCCAGCGCCTGCTTGCGGGTTGCCTCGGCGAACAGCAGCGCGAAATGCCCTTCATCGAGCGGCACGAAGATGTCGTGACGGCCGAGTTTGCGGCTGATATAGGCGTCGGCGATCTCCATGACGTTATGTTTGATCTGGCCCCACTGCTCGGCATATTGCGCCTTCACCTCGTCGAGGCCAATAATCTGGATGCTGCCGGTGATAAGGTTTTCAAGGGCTTCGCGGTAAGTCTTGCCAAACGGTCTCAGGAAACCGGTTGCCTCGCCGATCTCGTAATGCTGCACGGCCTCGGCCCCCGGCTTTTTAGGGTCGGATTCTCTACCCTGATTGAAATAGTCGGGATTGATTTCCGACCGATGCCCGATTTCGTTTCGCATCTCCACCTTGTCTTTTACTGCTGCCATTAAATTCCTGAAATTCATGGGACAGTCCCTAACGGCAAATTCTGGCAGAATAGAGTGTAGAAAACGTTAATTCGATGGCCGTACAGGCGGGTGTGAACGGGCAGAAATTCGCCGGTTGCGCCGATGCCGGAGGACGGCTATTTTGCGCTAGGTCCGGTGCACGCTCCGTTTAGCCGGAAAGAAGGAAAAAATGGCAGAAACCTCGCATTTTCTTGATACCTCGGGCCTGAATTGCCCGCTTCCGGTGCTGAAGGCCAGAAAGGCGCTCAAATCCCTGAAAGAGGGGGAGCGGCTCCGGGTGATTGCGACCGATCCGGCGTCCGTCATCGACTTCCGCCATTTCTGCCATGTCAGCGGCTATATCCTTGAAAAAGAGACGAAAACGGACACCGAGTTCGAATATATCATCGTCAAGACGACAGCGCCCGCGTCTTAGGGTCAGGACCCATTAATTTTCTGCAATTCTGTTTGAAGAAGAGGTGAAAGATGCAAGGGAAACGGACGCAGGACATGTTTGCACATATTCAAGGACGGTTTCCGCAGCAGATTTCGCCTCTTCTTCAAACCCGCAGGGCGCATCGCCTATGGCCGCTGGCGGCGTTACGCCCCCTTGAAAACCAGACGGTTTCCTGCGGAGCCGTGCCTGACCAGCGACCAAGAGCGATCGCGCAGAATGGAGCAAATTAATGGGTCCTGACCCTAGCGTCCCTCATCCCCGTAACCGGCGTCGCCCCCCTCGCCGCCTTTTTCGCCCCGCGTTTCGCCGGGCGGCACGAACGGATCGGGCTCATCGGCACCGACACCGCGATAAATCGACATGGACGGAAAGGCGAAACCCGTTCCCGCCTGCTCGACGATACCCTTGATGGCATAGGCGAAATCCTGCTTGATATCGAGCCAGTCGCCCCATTTCGTCGTCTTGGTGAAGCAATAGATCATGATGTCGATGCTGCTGGAATTGAAGCTGTCGGTGACAACGAACATGGTCGCCTCCTCGGGCTGGGCGAAATCGCTGTTACCGATCAGGTATTTCCGGATTTTGTCCGTAATTTCCTGTAGTTGCGCGACACTCGTCGAATATTCAACGCCGATTTTCCAGTAAATCCGGCGGTGGGTCATTTCGGTGAAGTTGGTCACCGCCCGATCGGCGAAGGTCGCGTTCGGCACAATGGACAGCGCCTTGTCGAAACGCCTGATCATGGTGGAGCGGAAGCCGATTTTCTCGACGATCCCCTCGACCACGCCATCGACCAGCACCCAGTCCCCGGCCTTGAAGCGTTTCTCCGCGAGGATGAGAAAGCCGCTGATCAGGTTCTTGAACAAATCCTGCGCGCCCAGCGCAACGGCAACGCCGACAATACCGAAACCGGCGATGACCGGCCCGACCTCGATCCCCCAGAGTTGCAATACCGTCGCTGCACCGAGGCCGACGACAAGCCCTTTCATGATCTTGACGAGGAAATTGACCATTTCGGTCGAGAACAGTTCTTCGAGCTTACCGAGCAGGAAGGTCAGCGGGCTGATGATGCAATAGATGCCCCAGAAAATATTGAAGACGATGAGGGAACGAACAATCCGGCCCGCGGCGGCGGAGAAGGCTTCCTCATTGCCGAAGGCGGGCAGTTCCAGCGCGAAATAGACGCCGATCACCACCGGAATGAAGCGGATCGGCCCGCGCAGAGAGAGCACAAGCTGGTCATCGAGCTTGCTCTCCGACTTCTGTGCATAATAGATGACGCGGTTGATCACGAAGCGGGTAAAGACCCCGCGCACCAGCAACGCCAGCAAAAGTATCCCGAGGGCCGTGATCAGAGAGCTGAAATCAATGCCCTGATACCCGTAGTTCCAGACCTCTTTGACGATTTCCCAAAAATCCTGGATGTTGTTCACGTTGCGCCTATCCTGTTATCCACATGTCAAAATCCCCGCCCTGAATAGCGAGAGACGCGCCCCAACGCAAACATTGAGACAAATTTTCTGCCCTGACGACCGCCGACATCAGGAGATGACGTTCAGCAAATGGTCAATATCCTGCTCCGTCGTGTTCCAGGAGGCGACCAGCCGCACCTCCCCGTCCTCCTCCTGTCCATTGCGATAATAGAGGATGTTGGAAACCGCGAGGCATTCCAGCGCCACCTCCGGCAGCTTGGCGAAAATCATATTGGCTTCAACGGGATAGAGAACTTTCGCGCCATTCACACGGGCAATGCCGTCGGCAAGCTGCGCGGCCATCTCATTGGCATGCCCGGCAAGATCGAGCCAGAGATTATCAGTGAGATAGGCATCGAGCTGGGCCGACAGATAGCGCATTTTCGAAAACAGATGCGCCGCCCGCTTGCGGCGGAACTCAAATTCCCGCGCCTTGTCCATATCGAAGAAGATGACCGCCTCGGCCCCCATGGCGCCATTCTTCGTCGCCCCGAAGGAGAGCACATCCACCCCGGCGCGCCAGGTGATATCGGCAGGCGCACAGCCGAGGAACTGCACGGCATTGGCAAAGCGCGCGCCGTCCATATGAACACAGAGGTGTCGCTTGTGCCCGACAATTGCAATCTCGGCGATCTCATCGGGCCGGTAGACCGTACCGCATTCCGTCGCCTGGGTCAGGGAAATGGCGGCAGGCTGCACATGATGCACATTGCCGGCGCCAGCACCGGCGATGAACTTTTCAAGTTCCTCCGCCTTCAACTTGCCGTCGGCGCCCGTGAGCGGCACCAGCTTCGCGCCGCCGGTAAAGAACTCCGGCGCACCGCATTCATCCCGGTCGATATGGGCAAATTCATGGCAGTAGATCGCGCCATAGGGCGGCACCAGAACACTCAATCCCAACGCATTGGCGGCAGTGCCCGTGGCGACCGGAAAGGCCTTGAGGTCGCAGTCGAATATCTCTTTCAGCTTCTCCTCGACCCCTTTTGTCAGCGGGTCGGTGCCATAGCTCAGGACCGCACCTGCATTCGCTTTCTGCAGGGCGGAGAGTATCTGCGGGGCGACCGGGGCCGCATTATCGCTTGCAAAATTAACAACCGGGACATTTTTCAACATGCGACCTCTTTTTGTTTACTGCCCATTGCCGTCAGCGGACCTCGCCAAGCCGAAGACTACTGGATACCGTCTTTTTCGAGATTAAAACTGCCAAGAACCTTGCCGTCCTTCAGGCTGATGACCAGAATAAGCCGGGCCGCGCCCTCGGTCCCGAGCGTGAGGAACAGCCGATCCTGCCCCGAGGAGAGGCTGAGCACATCCATATCATCCGGAATAGGCAGACGGATATCGCCAAAGGCCGCAACACCGCCACTCTGTGCCGTGCCGACTTCGGCCTGCTCGACCATTTTCGGCTCGCCGACCACGGTTTCGGTTTCCGTTGCCGTCAGGCGCATAAATATGGTAACGCCTATGATGCCGGCGAATAGGACGATCAGAAACCCGAGAATTCCGACAATCCATTTCAGCAAGGTAAGATTTGGGCCGGGATCCGGATCGGTCTGATCTGACATGGCAACACCTTATAAGTTTACAAACAATTCTGGTCCATTTTATGCCATTCATTGAGGGTCTACATCAAGTTGAAGTTTTGGCAGGCGACGACGGCACCCGTCTTGACCGGCTGCTGGCCGATGCACTGACGGACCTTTCGCGAAGCCGGATCAAACCGCTGATCAAGGACGGCCTGGTCGCCCTTGACGGGCTTGCGGTCACCGATCCCTCGCGCCGGGTCCGCGCAGGCGAAACCTATGAGGTGACGGTCCCCGATGCAACGCCGGACGAGCCGGAGCCGGAGAACATCCCCCTTGATATCCTGTTCGAGGACGAGCATCTGATCGTCCTCAACAAGCCGGCGGGCATGGTGGCGCATCCGGCGGCGGGCAACTGGTCCGGCACGCTGGTCAACGCCCTCCTCTATCACTGCCGAGACAGCCTGTCCGGCATCGGCGGCGTCAAACGCCCCGGCATCGTCCACCGCATCGACAAGGACACCAGCGGCCTGATGGTCGCAGCGAAGAATGATGCAGCGCATCAGGGGCTTGCCGCGCTGTTCGCCGCCCATAACATCGAGCGGCGCTACCGGGCCGTGGTCTGGGGGCGCGTATATCCGGCAAGCGGAGAAATCCGTGAGAGCATCGGCCGCGATCCGCATAACCGCAAGCGCATGGCCGTGGTCACGCAAGGCGGCAAACCCGCCGCCACCCGCTATCAATTGGAGGAGAATTTCGCCGATATCGCGGGGCTGGTGAGGTGCGAGCTTGAAACCGGCCGGACCCACCAGATCCGGGTGCATATGGCCCATATCGGTCATGCCCTTGTCGGCGATCCGCTCTACAGCCGCCCGAAGCGCAGCCGCCTTTCCAAACAGCCCGAAAACCGCCAGGAAATCATCCATGCCTTCCCCCGTCAGGCCCTGCATGCCGAAATCCTCGGTTTTGTGCATCCCGTCACAGACAAGCGCTTGATATTCGAGATAGATTTACCATCTGATATAAGGGGTCTGATCACGGCATTGAGGGGGTAATATCCCACGCTATGGCCAAAAACAGGCTCCGAATAGGCAGGAATTGTAATCGGGCTCGTTTTTCGGGCGTCTTGAACGACGAAATCCGGGTGCCAGTAGAAAGAGAGGGTCCTGAATATGACGACTATATCAACATTACCCGTCCTGACGCCGGAAGGCGGTCTGTCACGCTACCTTCAGGAAATCCGCAAATTCCCCATGCTGGAGCAGTCAGAGGAATATATGCTGGCGAAGGCGTGGAAGGATCACGGCGACACGGACGCCGCACATAAAATGGTGACGAGCCATCTCCGGCTGGTCGCGAAAATTGCCATGGGCTACCGCGGCTACGGCTTGCCGATCGCCGAACTTATCTCCGAGGGCAACGTCGGCATGATGCAGGCGGTCAAACGGTTCGAGCCGGAAAAAGGCTTCCGTCTGTCTACCTACGCCATGTGGTGGATCCGGGCGGCGATACAGGAATATATCCTGCGCACATGGTCACTCGTGAAAATGGGCACGACCGCAGCGCAGAAGAAACTGTTCTTCAACCTCCGCAAGATCAAGGGCCAGATCGAGGCCATTGACGAAGGCGATATGACGTCGGAGCAGGTCAAGACCATTTCCAAGAAACTCGGTGTGTCCGAGGATGAGGTGGTCAATATGAACCGCCGCCTCACCGCGCCGGATCACAGCCTGAACGCCCCCATGCGCGCCGAAAGCGAAGGCGAATGGATGGACTGGCTCGAAGATGAGACACCGAACCAGGAAACCGTCTATGCGGAGAATGAGGAGCTGAAAAGCCGCCGCGCCATGCTCGAAAACGCGATGGATGTTCTCAATGAACGCGAACGCCATATCCTGACGGAGCGGCGCCTGCGCGACGAACCGCTTACTCTGGAAGAGCTGAGCCAGGAATATGACATCAGCCGGGAGCGGGTTCGCCAGATTGAGGTTCGCGCGTTCGAGAAGCTGCAACGGGCGATGAAATCCAAAGTCATGGAAGAGCGGCTGAACTAACCCGCCGCCAAGGCCTTAAAAAAGGCGCCTGCCCTCACCGGCGGCGCCTTTTTCATGTCTGCAAAACCGCTTAGCGCGAGAAGCCGCCGACGGACGGCATCTGGACCGCACCCATCCGCGAGAGCCCCTTCAGCACCGCATCAGACGGATCGCCATAGACGGTCATCTTTTTAGGCGTCAGCACCTCCAGAAAGCGGGGGGCGAACTTGCTGCCGAAATTCCCCATATGGACAAGCGCTGCATCGGAATCCTTAAATCTTTCAAGGATATGGCAGGTTTTCTTGTCTTCGCTCACCGACCATTCGTAGTTGAGCGCGCCGGGCTCGTCGGCCTTTGTCGCATCGACCATTTCCGTCATCAGCGCCTCGAAATTCTCATATTCCCCGGGTTTGATTTCCAGCTGGAATATCCAGTACACATGCCCTGTCATTCTTCTTTCCTTTATTGACTATGCGAGGCGAGACTATGCCGAAACTGCCGCCGCATTTCCAGTGCAAAAGGAGAGAAAAGAGAGAGATGGCCTCTAGCGGCCGACTTGCGAATATTCCTTGACGTCGGTGACGAACTGCCCGCCCCATTCCTCGACGAGCTTGCTGCGCTGTTTTTCCAGCTTGACGATATTGGCTTTCGCCTGCAGCTCATAGGCCGCGAACACGACGATCGGCACAGCCCAGGCGAGGAAAACTGCAATCCCCGCACCGCCGAACATGGCCAGCCACATATAGACATCGGAGAGCAGCTTGAACGCCTCCTGAAAATTCTGCCCGCGCTCCCACAGGATGCCGATCACCGGAATGATCCCAGCAAGATTGAACGCCAGCATGGCCGCGAGCGTGCCTGTGCGTTCGGTTTTCAGCAGAATCGCCACCAGGCTCGGGATCATTCCCACGATCAGGATCAGCATCGTTGGGGGCGCGAACACCAGCCCCAGCCCGGACAGGACCATCACCCAGAAAAGGGCGATATTCTTGCCGGTACTGCTGGCGATTGCCGCTGTCTGCTTTGCCTCTTTTGCCATGTCGCTATCCGATAAAGTAAAGGGCCGAAACGACCATGCTGCTCACCAGGGACGTGATCGCCAGAACCGACGTGATCCAGGCACCGTAGCGGGCGGCAGCCTGTCGCCGCTGTTCCGTGCCGTTGGCGAGAAATGCCGCCATTCGCTCCGCCTGCCCTGCCGTTGCAAGCGCGCTGTGATATTCCTTAGCATCGGCGGCAAGCTGCCGGTCGATATCCATCGCCTTCAGGATTTCAATCAAAGAGCCGCTTTTCTTCGCGCTCTGGAATTTCTGGGTGATGACCTCCCGACGCAGGCGTGATTTAAACTTCGAGAACACCGGTTTCAACGCCTCCTCCGCCCAGCGGCAGAATCCCGGAAGCGGTCCCGGATGCACGGCAGACTGCAACCGCGCGAACAGTTTCACCTCGATAAGCGCATGATCGGCACTGCCGGGCGCCGCGCCCGACATCGGCTGCAGGAATTGATCGATGCCCTTCGTTTTTGCCGCGATGAAGCCCGCGGCGTGGCGGTCGAACGGGTTCGCCTGCCCGTTGGCAGACACCATCTTTTTCTCTGCAACTTCAATGAATTCCCGAACACTTCTGACATGATATCCGAGCATTAGTGGGCTAAGGCAGGGCGTATGGCGGTTGAGCTCATACAGGCAGCGTTCCAGTCCCGCCCCGGGGTCCTTCTTCCGCCGCATATGCTCCATGCAGACGAAAAGCTCACTTTCGCTGATCCAGTCGAGACGCCGCCCGTTGCCGCTCGGATGTTCGGTGACGATATTGAGCAGAATGCCGCTTTCAAAGAGCTCGGTCAGCGATTTTTTGAGTTCCGTGTCATCCTTATGGAAAGCCCAGAGCACCAGACTGTCGAGCCCGCCGAGCGAGAAGGAGACATTGTTGAACCAAAAGGGCCCTTCCGGGTCCAGCAGATAGGTCGCCTGGGCCACGGCGGTTGTCGCGTTTCGTTTTTTTCGGTTTGACCCACGACCGGTATCGCCATGGAGATGGGAGATTTTAGCGGCCGTTTCCTCCTCACGGAGAGCGCTTTTCACCCATTTTGCAAGCTGTCCGCTTTTCAACAGTTCCATCGCTGCCATCGGCTTTGCCCGCATCGCCTGCACCAGAAGGCGGGGCGAGTTATACTCCTCGTCCCCGAAGGCCAGCTTGCTGAAGCCGCGCCGATCTCCGCGCCCGCGCCGCGGGGTATCCTTTATCTTCTCCCGCCAGTTCACCAACATGTCCGTTGTCCAGCGCGCCTGCGGATCATCCTGAAGAAGTCCCGCCAAAAGGTCGCTGACCCGCTGCGACAGGGTCATCCCCTCGGTCAGGAAGGCGAAGCTGCCCTGCTTGCACTTCCCGGCGAAAATCTCCTCCGCGCTCATGTCCGCCGCGGGCTGCGCGCCGCCCAGCAGATGGACGATCAGGACTCCGACCGCATAGAGATCATCTGCCGCGCCCCCCTCGCCCCGGGCCATGGGATGCGCCATCGCGTTTTCCAGCGTCTCATAGACCATCGGCTGGCCGGAGCCCGGCGCCGAGGTGATGGCCTCTCCCAACACCACATCCTGCCGCGCGTCATCGGCGAAAAAAAGATTATCCGCCCGTATTCCCCGGTGAGTCAGCTTTACTTTATGCAAGGCGGCAAGGCATTGGGCGACCGGCGTGAGGACCTGATCGAAGATTTGTTTTTCCGCGACCGGGCCGTCGGCGGCATTGAAGAACGGACCGCCGCGCGGCATCTCGAAGACCGAGACATAGCGGGTATCGCTGTCCGAGAAGGCGACCGCGCCGCGGGCCAGAAGCTCCACCGTTCCGGGGATGAGGCTCTCGCTCATCCGCTCCGCCAGCCGCTGCCGGATCACGCTGTAAGGGTTTGAGATAACGGCAAAATACTGGGCCGTTGAATCCTGAGTATCGAACGCCTGAACCGCCAGATTTTCGCCGCTTGCAAGAAAATCGAGACGTCGCGACAGATCGACGCGGTAGCGGCCACGCAGCACCCCGTTATGGCCGGGGGCCACCGGTTCTGTTTCGCTTTCCATTGTCTCGGCAAGGCTCATTGCGCGTCACATCGGTCCGTCTGGTTAAAATCAGGGCCCGATTGTCGCAATCGCACGTTAAGATGGGGTTAAATTCCGGCTTTCTTCAAGGGTGCGGATCGCCCGCGGGAGCCGGTTTTCGCCACACCATCAGGCTGGCGATGATAATGCCGGCCGCCGCCGTCAGGGAGGCCATGACGAAGTTACCGAAAATCCCGTGCACGAACCCGGCAAAGATCGGCCCGACGATCTGTCCGACGCCGACCGCCAGGGTCATCACCGCGAGGATCTGGCGCGCATGGTCGGGCACCATATTCCGTGCCTCGACAAGGCCGAGGGCCGTCATGCCCATGAAGGTCCCCCCGAGCAGGATGGCGGCGAGGCTGAGGACAATCGGCCCGTCGCCAAGGACGCTCGCCGTCACCCCCATCGCCATCGCGAACCCGGCAAATGAATAGCTCCGCCGGTTGCCGACCCTGAGGCTGATCCAGCTCCAGAAGGCGACGGAGGGCATGGCCGCCAGGCCGACGATCAGCCAGATATAGGACTGCATCCACTGCACATCCGGCAATTGCCGGACCAGCGTCGAGAGAAAGGTCGCCGTGATGATATAGCCGCAACCGAGCAGGAAGTAGGACAGGATCAGCGCCTTGAGTGGTCGGCTGTAGTGCAGGGGCTCCTTCGCCGCCGTTTGTTCCCCGGCGGCCGAGACCGGCGGGACCAGATAGAAGATAAAGGGCACGATGAGGAAGGACAGGATGCCGGAGGCGATCCACATCCCCTGCCAGTCCACCGAGAAGCGTTCAACAGTGATGATCAGCATGGAAGAAAGCGCAATCCCGGTGCCGACGCCGGCAAAATGCAGGGCCGCGAGGCCGGAGCGATTATTGAGCGCAAGACGGCTCAGGATCAGGGTTGAGCCGAACACCATGACGAAGGCCGAGGTGATACCGCCGATCAGACGGAGGCCCAGGAAAATCTCGAAATTTGTGGTCAGCCCCATGGCGAGGGTCGTAAAGGCGCAGGTGACGAGCGAGGTCAGGAACCAGCGGCGCGGACTGCCCGCGAGGTCCCGCCGCGTGCCGAACAGTGCGCCGAGCAGATAACCGAGATAATTGGCCGAGGCGAGCAGCCCGGCATCGGGCTTGCTGATCCCGAGACCCGTCTCCATGAAGGGCAGGATCGGCGTATAGACGAACCGGCTGACGCCGATACAGACCGCGAGCGACAACAGACCACCAAAGGCAAGCAGGACCATACGGTCGGACTGTCGGCTCATGAGATCATGCCGCGCCCTAGTCTTCGAACGGGTCGCGGACGAGGATGGTGTCTTCGCGTTCCGGGCTGGTGGACAGCAACGCGACCGGCGCCTCGATCAGTTCCTCGACATGGCGGATATATTTGACCGCCTCGGCGGGCAAATCGGCCCAGCTGCGCGCGCCGAAGGTGCTGTCGCTCCAGCCGTCCATGGTCTCATAGATCGGCTTGACCGCCGCCTGATCGGCCATGTTCGACGGGAAATAGTCGATTTTCTTGCCGTTGAGCTCATATCCGACGCAGATTTTAAGCTCGTCCATGCCGTCCAGCACATCCAGCTTGGTGAGCGCAATCCCGGTAATGCCGCCGGTCTTCACCGTCTGGCGGACCATCACCGCATCGAACCAGCCGCAGCGACGTTTGCGCCCGGTGACGACGCCGAATTCCTTGCCGCGCTTGCCCAGCCCCTCGCCGATCTCGTCGAACAGCTCGGTCGGGAACGGTCCCTCACCGACCCGCGTTGTATAGGCCTTGGTGATGCCGAGGACGAAATTGATTGAGGACGGGCCAACGCCGCTGCCGACCGCTGCCTGTCCGGCCAGCGTGTTGGAGGAAGTGACGAACGGATAGGTGCCGTGATCATTGTCGAGCATTGCCCCTTGCGCCCCTTCGAACAGGACCCGCTTGCGCGCCTTCTTCGCCTCGTCCAGGCGGCGCCAGACAATGTCGGAAAATTCAAGTATTTTCGGTGCAATTTCAATAAGTTGCGCGAGCAACTTATCACCATCCACCAACTCCGCGCCCATCCCCTTGCGGAGCGCATTATGATGATCGAGCAGGGTCGAAATCTTGCGTTTCAGCAGCGCCTCGTCGGTCAGGTCGCAGACACGGATGGCGCGCCGCGCCGCCTTGTCCTCATAGGCCGGGCCGATACCGCGCCGGGTCGTGCCGATCTTGACGGCTGAGTTCGACACCGCATCTTCGCGCAATGCATCCAGCTCGCCATGCAGCGGCAGGATCAGCGTCGCATTCTCGGCGATTTTCAGCGAGTCATGATCCACGGTCACGCCCTGTTCGCGCACGGTCTCGATCTCCTTCACCAGCGCCCAGGGATCAACGACGACGCCGTTGCCGATCACCGATACCTTGCCGCCGCGGACGATACCGGAGGGCAGCAGGCTGAGTTTATAGACCTTGCCATCGACGACGAGCGTATGGCCCGCGTTATGCCCCCCCTGAAAGCGCACCACCACATCCGCGCGCTGGGACAGCCAGTCAACAATCTTGCCCTTGCCCTCGTCACCCCATTGGGAGCCAACCACCGCTACGTTCGCCATAATCCTGTATCCTTGAATGCTTCTCTATATCAGGAGAGTTTTTTGACGCCGTCGGCGCCGAAGAGATGTCCACAATGGAGGCGTCTGGCCTCCGCCTCGATATCCTGTTCCGGGGCCAGCCCCGCCACGGTTTTCCAGCCGTCCTGGCGCAAACCGTATCCCGCCTCGAGCGAGGTGCCGAAGGGAAGATACAGCCGGTCGTCGGTGACTTTGCGCGGCACCGCCCGCATCAGGCTGTCGAGGAAAAGCGTAAAGCCGGAGGCATGCTCCCCGTCCATCAGCAGATAGCGCCCGCCCCGGCCAAGCTCCCCGCGCACGCCGCGTGCAAAGACCGTGAAGCTGAGCCCTGTCTGATATTCAAAGCCGCGATATTCGCCGGGATCAATGGTGAGCGTCAGATCCGGCGCCGCCGCCTCAAGCTGTTCGACGACGCGTTTCAGCCCCTCCACCTGCGCCGCACTCTCGGGCGGCAGGGACAGCGCATCGAGGGCGGCAATCGCCTGCTTCGCCGGTCCAGCGGCTTTCAGCAGGGCAATCAGGTTCGTCGAGAGCGGCGCGTCATAATCGGCGAGCAGCGCCACATCCTTGTGATCGAGCGCGTCGCGCGCGGCCTTCGCCGTCTCCTCGTCAATCTTCAGTTCACTGCACAGGGTCGGCACCAGGGTCGGCAAAGTCAGGTCGATCGAGAATTTCTCGATTTCCAGCGCCTTCAGCGCCTCCGCCGCGAGCAGGATCAGCTCCGCATCCGCCGCCGTCTCGGCGGGGCCGATGAGTTCCACCCCAGCTTGCGCGAACTGCCGTTCCGGCCGGAGCTGGGTGCCATGCACGCGCAGGACCTGCCCGGCATAGGACAGGCGCAAGGGGCGCGGGTCCTGCTTCATGCGGGTGGTGGCAACGCGGGCAATCTGCAAGGTCATATCCGTGCGGATGCCCATCATGCGGTGCGACGCCGGGTCCATGACGCGGAACATCTTCGAGGCCAGCGCCGCGCCGGCGCCCTCCAGAAGATGTTCCTCGAATTCAATCAGGGGAGGCTTCACCTGCTGATAGCCATTGCTCGCAAAAACCTCCATCAGGGTACGGTTGATGCGGGCCTCGCGCGCAGCCGCGGGCGGGAGCATATCTGCCAAACCGGCGGGCAGCAGGCCTTTTTCGGAATAGTCATTCATTACGTGGGCCTATAAAGCATATTTCCCCGCCGTCGCCAACAGGAACAGCAAAAAAGCGGCACTTTTTGAGCGCCGCTTTTCCGAAGTCGCCCGAAGGCGTTCTATTTCGCCAGTGCCGCCTAGAATTTAAGCGGCTTCACCTGCGCCACATGCGGCAGCGCGCAGACATTTTCGAGCGTCTCGACGGAAAGCTCCGAATCTATCTCGATCAGGGCAATCGCCTCGCCTTCCTGCTTGTGACGACCCAGATGGAATGTCGCGATATTGACCCCGGCATCGCCTAGAACCGAACCCAGCGCCCCGATGAAGCCGGGCTTGTCCTGGTTCGTGACATAGAGCATATGGGGACCGACTTCCGCCTCGATATTGATGCCCTTGATATTCACGATGCGCGGACGGTCGCCGCCGAACAGGGTACCCGCGATATCGCGCGTCTGATGCTCGGTCGTGATCGAGAGGCGGATCAGGGTCTGGTAATCGTCATCGCGATCATTGTAGCTCTCGGTCACGTCGATGCCGCGTTCCTTCGCCACCAGCGGCGCATTGACCATGTTGATGGTATCGAGCAATGGCGCGAGCAGACCCTGTATGATGATCGAAGTGAGCGGCTTGGTATTCAGGCTCGCCGCCGCCCCTTCATACTCGATCCGCACGCTCTTGATTCCGCTTTCCGTCACCTGCCCGGCGAAGCTGCCAAGCTGCGAGGCCAGCTCCATATAGGGTTTCAGCTTCGGCGCTTCCTCCGCCGTGACGGAGGGCATGTTGAGTGCGTTGGTGACGGAGCCGACCAGCAGATAATCTGACATCTGCTCGGCCACCTGGATCGCGACATTGACCTGCGCCTCGTCGGTGGAGGCGCCGAGATGCGGGGTCGTCACCACATTCTCCATGCCAAAGAGGATGTTTTCCTTGGCCGGTTCGACGACGAACACATCGAGCGCCGCGCCCGCCACATGGCCGCTTTCAAGGGCGGCTTTCAGGTCTTCCTCCACCACAAGGCCGCCGCGCGCGCAGTTGATGATGCGCACGCCCGGCTTCATCTTGGCGATATTCTTCGCATTGATGATATTGCGGGTGCTGTCGGTGATCGGCGTATGCAGCGAGATATAGTCGGCCCGGGCGAACAGATCGTCCAGTTCCAGCTTCTCGACACCGAGTTCCTGCGCCCGTTCCGGTGAGAGGAACGGATCATAGGCCGCGACCTTCATCTTGAGGCCGACCGCGCGGTCCGCCACGATGGAGCCGATGTTGCCGCAGCCGATGACGCCAAGGGTCTTGCCATAAAGCTCGACCCCCATGAATTTCGATTTCTCCCATTTCCCGGCCTGGGTGGAGGCATTCGCCGCCGGAATATGGCGCGAGAGCGAGAACATCATGGCGATGGCATGTTCGGCGGTGGTGATGGCATTGCCAAACGGCGTATTCATCACGCAGATACCGGCCGCCGTTGCCGCCGGGATGTCGACGTTATCCACCCCGATCCCGGCGCGGCCGATGACCTTCAGGTTGGTTGCCGCTTCGATAATCTCGGCGGTCGCCTTGGTGGCGGAGCGGACGGCGAGACCATCATATTCGCCGATGCAGGCTTTCAGCTCTTCCGGCGTCATGCCGGGTTTTTCATCTACTTCCACGCCACGCTCGCGAAAAATTTCAGCAGCGCGCGGGCTCATCTTGTCAGAGATAAGGACTTTGACCATTGTATCGATCCTTCGTTCAGGATTATTTCTGGAATGTGTTTTTAAGTGTCGCGTAACCCCAGTCGAGCCAGGGCATCAGCGCTTCGAGATCGGCTTTCTCCACCGTCGCGCCCGCCCAGATCCGAAGACCCGCCGGGGCATCGCGGTAATGTCCGATATCAAGCGCCGCACCCTCTTTCTCGAGGATCGCAACAAGCTCTTTCGCTGCCTTTGGCTGATCCTCCGCCGGGAGCGAGGTGAACCAGTCATCGGTGATCTTGAGACAGACCGAGGTGGTGGAGCGGATCGCCGGATCGGCCGCGAGATAATCAACCCAGCCGGTTTTCGCGACCCAGTCGGAAATCACTTTCGCATTGGCATCCGTACGGGCGATCATGCCCTTGCTGCCGCCAACCGTTTCGGCCCAATCCAGCGCATCCAGCGCATCCTCGACCGCCAGCATCGATGGGGTGTTGATCGTCTCACCCTTGAAGATGCCGTCAATGAGCTTGCCGCCCTTGGTCATACGGAAGACCTTCGGCAGCGGCCAGGCCGGGGTGTAAGTCTCCAGCCGCTCAACGGCGCGCGGACTTAAGACCAGCATGCCATGCGCCGCTTCCCCGCCCAGCACTTTCTGCCAGGACCAGGTGACGACATCGAGTTTTTCCCACGGCAGTTCCATGGCGAACACGGCGGAAGTCGCATCGCAAATGGCGAGGCCTTCGCGATTTTCCGAAATCCAGTCGCCGTTTGGCACCCGCACGCCGGAGGTCGTGCCGTTCCAGGTGAAGACGACATCGCGGGACCAGTCGGTCGCGGCAAGGTCGGGAATTTCGCCATAACCGGCGGTGATCACCTCGGCATCTTTAAGCTTGAGCTGCTTGACGACATCCGTCGCCCAGCCCGAACCGAAGCTTTCCCACGCCAGCATGGTGACGGGACGCGCGCCCAGCATCGACCAGAGCGCCATCTCGACCGCGCCGGTGTCCGAGCCCGGCACGATACCGACCTTGTAATCGTCGGGAATGCCGAGAATCGCGCGTTGCCGGTCGATCACGGCTTTCAATCTGGCCTTGCCTTCGCTCGCGCGATGGGACCGGCCAAGAAACGCATTTTCAAGATTTTGGAGAGACCATCCGGGGCGCTTCGCGCAAGGGCCGGATGAAAACATAGGAGAGTCAGGGCGACTCTCAGGACGCAATACTTCTGTCATAATAAACTAAACCTTCCAGTCTAGAGCATCCCGGTGGGGGGATGTGGCCCGCCGTCCATAGACAAAATTTCGAAGAGATTGTCAACGGGATTTTTTGCACTGCGACATAGTGACAGATATCCGCGCGGTATTTTATCAGACCGCATGAGACAAAGAATTTCACAATAAAAATGCCGCTTCGTTACATGAAAAGTTAGTTTTAATATGAAAAGGACCTTTTTCATGAATTTCAACGTAAATATTCAGTCGGAAAGCCCGCTTTTGGATTTCCAAATATTTAAACATAAAAATGAAAACAAATATTATAATATGAACTTACCTATAGAGAATCCCCTTTATGGTCATCCTCCAAAACCGCTTCTTTTTCTGGTCGCGCTGGATGAGATTTACCGGGATTTGGAAGGAATTCATCGGACAAACTTACTTAAATCAATACTCAATGTCGTCCGCGAGCAGGTGAAGAAAGGATATCCGATTATCTATACGGGAAATCTGGAAGATCCACTGGGAGATTTGTTAGATTGTGACAACGATAACGATGACATCATGTTGGGAGGCGCCAGTGGCTTCATGGAACTCTCTAACAAAGATATAGATATATGGAACAATCTGACAGAACTGCTTCAACCTGACAATTTTGACGAAATGGTAAAACAGGGCTTACTGATTGCCATGGAAGGTAATCTAAAAGGAGCAGAGTTAAGAAAAGCAGTTATCCCGTGGGTAAACCGACACAGGTGCAATTACATCAGGGTTGGCGGAATAAGTGAAACGGCTTGCTGTTTTGATATGGCACGCGAACTTGCGCCTAGGCTCTGGGCAACTTTTATCCCTGATATCAAACATCCTTTTTTCCGCCCTCTTGAGAAAAACGAATATGTTTCCCCTTCTTATCTGGAAGCAATCATCGACCCCGGCATTTCAACCAACAAATATGAAAACACCGAGCTAAAATACAAGGATCTTGTGACGAAGAAGATCGCCTGGGTCTGCTATCAAGGCGTTCAAACTCAACAATATGATCCGGATTGCGAAGAATTTCCCGGCGCAAAAAAGCTCCTCGACGCACTTAATAAGTTGCAGCAAACCTGCAATGTCAACGATGAGAAAAAATCAAACGATAATGACGATAAAACCGGTGATTGGTTTTGCAACGGAGTAGTTGACCTGAATTGATATTTTCAACTTCTCGTCATCATGGCAGTAGCAGATATCCTGACTGAATTGTCATTGCGACAATAAAGGGCTGGCCAAACGGGGGCTTGGGCGTGAAAATGGGAGAATTCCCTATCACGTTCGAGGCCTCTTCATGATCCCCAGTCAACGCCATCTTTTCGATATTCCGGATGAAATCGCCTATTTCAATTGCGCCTATATGGGGCCGCTGACCAAGGCCGCACGGGCCGCCGGGCATAAGGGAATTGACCGCAAGTCCCTGCCCTGGACCGTCTCGCCGGTGGATTTCTTCACCGAATCGGAGCGGGCCCGCGCCCTCTTCGCCGAGCTTATCGGCGCGGCGGCGGATGATATCACCATCATCCCGAGTGCGTCCTACGGCCTTGCCATTGCCGCGCGGAATATCCCGCTCGAACAGGGGCAGAAAATCCTGCTGCTGGAAGATCAGTTCCCTTCCAACGTCTATTGCTGGCAGCAGCGCGCGACGGAAACCGGCGCCGAGATTGTCACCCTGAAGACGCCCGCCGATCATGACTGGACGCGTGTTGTCCTTGCGGCCATTGATGAGACGGTCGCCCTCGCCTCCCTGCCGCATAATCTCTGGACGGACGGCGCGCTGCTGGACCTCAAGGCAATCGGCGCGGCCCTGCGGGCGACGGGGGCGAAGCTCGTCCTCGATGTCACGCAGTCTCTCGGCGCCCTGCCTCTCTCGATTAAGGAGGTGAAGCCCGATTTCCTGATCGCCGCCGCCTATAAATGGCTGCTCGGCCCCTACAGTGTCGGCTTCATGTATGTCGCGCCGGAGCATCAGGACGGCGAGCCGATCGAATATAACTGGCTCAACCGCAAGGGATCGGAGGATTTCGCCGGGCTTGTTGATTATGTCGATGACTATCAGGCGGGTGCCCGCCGCTTCGATATGGGGGAGCGGGCGAATTTCGCCCTGATGCCCGTCGCGGTCGCGGCACTAGAGCAGATTCTTAATTGGGGCGTTACCGAAATCCAGGAAACCCTGACGGAGAAGACCCGCGATATCGCCGCGCGCTGCGAACCGCTCGGCCTCACGTCTCTTCCCGATAACCGGCGGGCAGGGCATTTTCTGGGGCTGAGGCGCGGCGGCGGGCTGCCGAAGGACCTCTTGGACCGGCTCCGGGCGGAGGATATTCTCGTCTCCGTTCGCGGCTCCAGCATGCGGATCACCCCTCACCTCTTTAACAATGACGCCGACGTCGATAAACTGGTCACGGCCCTCAAGAAAATCCTGTAACGGAGATAAAAATGAATCTGAAACGACTGGGCAACACCGGCCTGAAAGTGAGCGAGCTGTGCCTCGGCACCATGACCTACGGCGATCCGAAATGGCGTGACTGGGTCCTGCCCGAAGAGGAAAGCCGCCCCTTCATCAAAAAGGCATTGGATTATGGCATCAATTTCTTCGACACCGCCGATATGTATTCGGTTGGCGTGTCGGAGGAGATTGTCGGCCGGGCGCTGAAAGACTATGCGAAGCGCGATGAAATCGTCATTGCGACGAAGGTCTTCAACCGCATGGGGAAAAGCCCGCTGAGCGGCGGCCTCTCGCGCAAGCATATTATGCATTCCATCGATGATTCGCTGAAACGGCTCGGCACCGACTATGTCGATCTTTACCAGATTCACCGCTGGGATTATGAGACCCCGATCGAGGAAACGCTGGAGGCGCTGAACGATGTGGTGCGCGCGGGCAAGGCCCGATACATCGGCGCATCCTCCATGTTCGCCTGGCAGTTCATGAAGGCGCTTTCGATCTCGGAGAGGAACGGCTGGGCCAAGTTTGTCTCCATGCAGAATGTCTATAACCTCGTCTATCGGGAGGAGGCACGCGAAATGCTCCCCCTGTGCGAGGATCAGGGTATCGGCGTCATTCCCTGGTCGCCGCTCGCCCGCGGCTTCCTTGCCGGGAACAAGAAGAAGGATGCGGAGGGGGAAACCACCCGCTCGCGCTCCGATGCGATGATCAAATCCATGCGGATCGGGCAGGACGCTGACTATGAGGTGCTTGCCGTCGTGCAGGATATCGCCAAGGAACGCGGCGTGACCCCGGCGCAGATCGCCCTTGCGTGGGTACATCACAGCCCCGCTGTCACCAGCCCGATCATCGGCGCCAGCAAGATGTACCAGCTGGACGAAGCCGTGGCGGCACTCGATATCTCGCTTGAAGTGGACGAGATTGCCCGCCTCAAGGACGTTTATGTCCCCCACGCCGTCGCCGGGCACCGCTGAACAGGAAGGACCTCATGACGCTTGATATCGACAAACTCCGGGCGGAGACACCCGGCACGGGAACCCGCACCCATTTCAATAACGCCGGGGCGGCGCTGATGCCGCTGCCGGTGTATGAGGCGGTCAGGGATCATCTCGATCTTGAGCTTGCCATTGGCGGTTATGAGGCGCAGGCCCGGGCCAAGGCGGCCTATGAGCGGACCTACGACGCCATTGCCGAGCTGATCAACTGCGATCGCAGTGAAATCGCGCTGGTCGAGAATGCAACCGTCGGCTGGCAGATGGCTTTCTATGGCATGCGCTTCGCACCCGGCGACCGTATCTTGACGGCGGAGGCGGAATATGCCGCCAATGTCATCGCCTATCTTCAGGTCGCGAAACGGACCGGGGTCAAAATCGACTTCGTGCCGAGCGATGACAGCGGGCAGATGGATGTCGCCGCGCTGGAAAACATGATCGACGACCGGGTCAAGCTGATCTCGGTCACCCACGTGCCGACCAATGGTGGGCTGATCAATCCGGCGGCGGAGATCGGCAAAATTGCCCGGTGGCACGGCATTCCCTATCTTCTGGATGCCTGTCAGGCGGTCGGGCAGATCCCGGTCGATGTCGAGAAAATCGGCTGCGACATGCTGTCCGTGACAGGGCGGAAATACCTGCGCGGTCCGCGCGGCACCGGCTTCCTTTATGTCCGTAAAAGCATGCTGGACAAGCTGGAACCGCCGTTCCTGGATATGCATGGCGCGGAATGGACGTCGCTCGATGGATATACAATGCGTCCCGATGCCCGGCGTTTTGAAAACTGGGAGGATAATGTGGCGGCGATTATCGGCCTCGGCGCGGCGGTGGATTACCTGCTGGACCTCGGGATCGAAGAAACATCCGCCCGCCTCTGTTCCCTTGCGGCCAGCGTGCGGGAGAAACTCTCGGCCCTGCCCGCGATCACGGTGCAGGATATCGGCGCGAAAAAAGGCGGCATCGTCACCTTTACCCATGCGGAAAAATCCGCCGGGGAGGTCAAGGAACTGCTCGCGGAGAAAGCCATCAATGTCTCCGTCACGAACCTCTCCAGTACCCGCTTAGATCTTGAGAAACGGGGATTGGAAAGCATGGTAAGGGCTTCATTCCATTACTATAATACGGAAGAGGAAATCGACCAGCTGATCGCGGCTTTGACCGGGGTCTAAGGCGTCAGTCGAACCGGGCAACCGTATGCCCATGGTTGAGCGGGCCGTTGCCCGCACCGAGGCCCGGCGCCTCGAAAATCGCGTTCTCCACATAGCGGATGGACCGCTCGATCGCCTTGGGAACGCTCAGGCCCTGCGCAATCCCCGTCGCTATCGCCGAGGACAGGGTGCAGCCGGTGCCGTGGGTATGGGGCGTATCGATCCGGCGGTGGGAGAAGGTCTGTATCCCCTCCGGTGAGACGAGCAGGTCGACAATCTCCGTCCCTTCCGCATGGCCACCCTTCATCAGGACGGCGACGGGCCCCTCGTTCAGCAGCGCCCGTCCGGCCTTCTCCATGTCGGAGAGGTTCTTGATCTTGATCCCGGTCAGCTGCTCGGCCTCGGGGATATTCGGCGTCAGGATGTGGGTATGAGGGCCGATCAGCCGCGCCTTGATGGCGTCGCTTGCATCCTGCGCGATCAGGCTGGCCCCGCCTTTCGCGATCATCACCGGGTCCAGCACCACCGGCGGCAGGGTGTCGATCTGATCGAACAGCGCCGCCACCGCCTCGACGACTTCCTTGCGATGGAGCATGCCGATCTTGATGGCGTCGGCACCGATGTCTTTCAGGACCATGTCGATCTGTTTGGCCACAAAGGGCGCGGAGACTTCCTCGATCCCCTCGACGCCGAGGGTATTCTGGGCCGTGAGCGCGGTGATCGCCGTCATCGCGTAGCCGCCGAGCGCCGTCACCGTCTTGATGTCCGCCTGAATACCTGCGCCGCCGCCGGAATCCGATCCGGCAATGATCAATACACGCCCCTGCATGCTATCCCCTCAAAACTCGTTTTTTGGCTAACCGGCCGAGGCGGTCACCTCTCCGACAATATTATCGACGATCTCGCTAACCAGGGCGTCGTTTGTCCCCTCGCCCATGACACGAATGAGCGGCTCTGTCCCGGACTTCCGGATCAAGAGCCGGCCTTCCGTCCCGAGGCGGATTTCACCATCGCGGATGGCCTTCTGTACGGCATCACCCGCCAGCGGGTCACCGTTTGCATAGCGTACATTTTTCAGGATTTGCGGGAACGGATCGAAATTATAGCAGACCTCGCTCACCGGACGGCCCTTCTCGACAATCACCGAGAGAACCTGCAGCGCCGCGATCAGCCCGTCGCCGGTGGTGCTGTAGTCATTGAGCACGATATGCCCCGACTGCTCGCCGCCGACGTTGAAGCCATGCTCGCGCATATGCTCCACCACATAGCGGTCGCCGACATTCGTCCGCGCGAGGGTCATGTCATGGCTTTCAAGATATTTTTCGAGGCCCATGTTCGACATGACGGTCGAGACGATGCCGCCACCGCGGAGGTTGCCGCGTTCCTGCCAGGTGCGGGCGATCAGCGCCATCAACTGGTCGCCATCGATCAGCCGTCCGTTCTCGTCGCAGATCAGCAGCCGGTCCGCATCGCCGTCGAGCGCGATGCCAAGGTCCGCCTTCTCCTCCACGACGCGAGCGCACATGGCCTCCGTCGAGGTCGAGCCGCAGCCGTCATTGATATTGAAGCCGTTGGGGGAAACCCCCATGGAAATCACATCCGCTTCCAGCTCCCACAGGACCGTCGGCGCCACCTTATAGGCCGCGCCATGGGCGCAATCGACCACGATCTTGAGCCCCTTCAGGAGCTGATGCCGCGGAAAGCTGCTCTTGGCGAATTCGATATAGCGGCCTTGCGCGTCGTCGAGCCGCTGGGCCCGGCCCAGAAGCCGCGGTTCTGCGAGGCTGATATTGCTGTCGTCGATCAGGTCCGCCTCGATGCTTTTTTCCACCTCGTCGGAGAGTTTGTAACCATCCGGGCCGAACAGCTTGATGCCGTTATCCTCGAACGAGTTATGGGAGGCGGAGATCATGACCCCGATATCCGCGCGCAGCGAGCGGGTCAGCATGGCAATCGCCGGGGTCGGCAGCGGTCCGACCAGAATCACATCCATCCCGACGGACGTAAAACCCGCCGTCAGTGCCGGTTCCAGCATATAGCCGGACAGGCGGGTGTCCTTGCCGATAACGACGCGATGACGGAAATTCCCGCGCCCCGCGAACTTTCTGCCCGCGGATTTGCCGACTTTCAGCGCGATTTCGGCGGTCATCGGATCCTTGTTCGCCGTGCCGCGAATGCCGTCCGTTCCAAAATATTTCCGTGCCATACTTTACTCTATCAATCGTGATTGTCGAACGCACCCTAACAGAAAACCCTTAAAACATGTCTAAAAAGAGGCATTATCGATGGCCTGCCACATTTGCAGGGCCTGGCGGGTCTCGAGAACGTCATGAACCCGGAGGATATCGGCCCCGGCCTGAGCCCCATAGAGCGCCACCGCGACCGAGCCGAAAACCCTGTTTTCCGCCTCACTCTCGCCGGTGAGACGGCCGATGAAGGACTTGCGCGATGCACCGAGCAGGACATCGCACCCGAGCGCGCGAAACGTCGGCAGCGCCTTGATCAGCGCGAGGTTATGGTCGATGGTCTTGCCAAACCCGATCCCCGGATCGACGATGATTTTCTCCCGCGCAATGCCCGCCGCCTCGCAACTTGCAACGCGGTCCTTCAGGTACGCCGTCACCTCCGCGACCACATCCTCATAGGTCGGATTGTCCTGCATGGTCTTGGGATCGGCAAGGCTGTGCATCAGGCAGACAGGCAGACCTGACGTTGCGACAAAACCGATGCTTTCAGGATCATAGCTGAGCGCGCTCACATCATTGATGAAGGTCGCGCCCGCCGCCACCGCCGCCGCCATCACGTCTTTCTTGCGGCTGTCGATGGAAATATCGATGCCAAGATCGCGGCAGCCCTCGATCACCGGGATCACGCGGCTGCATTCCTCGTCCACGCTGATGGCATCGGCGCCGGGGCGGGTGCTCTCGCCGCCGATATCGAGAATATCGGCCCCGTCTGCCGCCAGCTTCCGGGCATGGCGGATGGCGCCGCCAGCGCTGAAATGCTTGCCGCCGTCGGAGAAGCTGTCCGGGGTGACATTGACGATGCCCATGATCCGGGGATGTTTCCGGCCGGTCTGCATGGTTTCTCTCATTCGGCCTCTCTCATAGAAGAAAGGCCCCGCAATAACGGGGCCTTTTATGCTCACAGAGGAGCTGTTCCTTAGCTGCCCGGCTGGGGTTCCGGTTCCATGCCACCCGATCCGCCGGACTTCTTGTGGCCATCGGCCTCCGGCACTGTCGAGGTTGGTCCCTTGTCCACCGGCGTCTCGATATCCTCGGGGCGGTTAATGTCGCCGCCATCCATCAGTATCTTGATCTCATCGCCGCTGAGCGTTTCATATTCGAGCAGCCCCTTGGCGACGCGGTGCAGCTGGTCGACATTGTCATTGAGGATCTTGCGGGCCGTGGCCTCGCCTTCCTCGACAAAGCGGCGGACTTCCTGATCGATCACATCTGCCGTCTTGTCGGACATGTTCTTCTGCTGCGAGACGGAATGGCCGAGGAAGACCTCTTCCTGGTTGGAGCCATACAGGAGCGGTCCCAGCTTGTCGGAGAGGCCCCATTCGGTGACCATCTTGCGCGCCATGTCGGTCGCCATCTTGATGTCGCCGGAGGCGCCGGTCGTCACCGCATCATGACCGAAGATCATTTCCTCGGCGACGCGGCCACCCATGGCCACCGCCAGATGGGCAAGACACTGGTCACGGCGCAGCGAATAGCTGTCCTTCTCCGGCAGGCGCATGACCATGCCGAGCGCACGACCGCGCGGAATGATGGTCGCCTTGTGGATCGGGTCGGACGCCTTCATATGCATGCCGACGAGCGCATGGCCGCCTTCATGATAGGCCGTCAGTTTCTTCTCATCCTCGGACATGACCATGGAACGCCGCTCGGTGCCCATCATGACCTTGTCTTTGGCTTCCTCGAACTCCTGCTGGGTGACCAGCCGACGCGATTTGCGGGCCGCCAGAAGCGCCGCCTCGTTCACGAGGTTGGCGAGGTCCGCCCCGGAGAAGCCGGGGGTTCCGCGCGCAATGGTGCGGGCGTTCACATCCTGCGCCAGCGGCACTTTGCGCATATGCACTTTCAGGATTTTCTCGCGGCCGATGATATCCGGGTTCGGCACCACGACCTGACGGTCGAAACGGCCGGGGCGCAGCAGCGCCGGGTCCAGCACGTCCGGACGGTTGGTCGCGGCCAGCAGGATCACGCCTTCGTTGGTTTCGAAGCCATCCATCTCCACCAGCATCTGGTTGAGGGTCTGCTCGCGTTCGTCATTCCCGCCGCCAAGACCGGCGCCACGATGGCGGCCGACGGCGTCGATTTCGTCGATGAAGATGATGCAGGGCGCGTTCTTCTTGCCCTGCTCGAACATATCGCGGACACGGCTTGCACCGACACCGACAAACATTTCAACGAAGTCGGAACCGGAAATGGTGAAGAACGGCACATTCGCCTCACCGGCAACCGAGCGGGCCAGCAGCGTCTTACCGGTACCCGGAGGACCGATCAGCAGCACACCTTTCGGAATCTTGCCGCCGAGGCGCTGGTATTTCTGGGGGCTTTTCAGGAAGTCGACAACCTCTTCAAGCTCTTCCTTCGCTTCCTCGATCCCGGCGACATCCTCGAATGTCACCCGGCCATGCTTTTCCGTCAGCAGCTTCGCTTTCGACTTGCCAAAGCCCATGGCCTTGCCGCCGCCGCCCTGCATCTGGCGCATGAAGAAAATCCAGACACCGATCAACAGCAGCATCGGGAACCAGGACAGGAGCGTCGCCATCAGCATGCTGCCCTCTTCCTGCGGCGCGGCGTTGATCAGCACGCCATGCTCGCTCAGCTTGGTAACGAGAGAGGCATCTTCCGGGGCATAGGTGGTGAAGGATCGGCCGTCATCGGTGACGCCCTTGATGTTCGGTCCCTGAATGGTGACGTTTTTCACGCGCCCGTTTTCAACTTCCGTAAGGAATGTCGAATAAGGCATCGAATTCGCGGCATTTCGCGGGGAAGGATCATTGAAAATGTTGAAAAGTGCCACGACGAGCAATGCGATGATTACCCACAGCACAATGTTCTTGCCAAAAAGATTCACTAAAAAATTCCTTCCACTTCGGAGACTGGCCGAACCGGTCGCCGTAAGACGCGCCCGCTCTTCTGGATTGACTCTAGATATAATCTGTTAACATCAAGTTCCAATAGGGCGCATTGTTTATAAACAATAATTATCACAAAATTGAACCGGGTATCCAGTAAAATGCCCTGAATTTCATGGAAAAGCGGTGATTTAGCGGAAAACAGTCCGATTTTCCCGCCACCAGCAGCGGCGCGGCGACGACTTCCGCCCCCGACCAGAGCGCGGGCAGGCTCGCGCGGACCTTCGCGGGAATCCGCGGCAGGTCCTTTTCATCGAGATGCTCCCGGAGCTGCCGCGCGCCATCCGTCCCGAGCGCCGCAATCCGGAGGGAGGCGGACCGCGGTGAATCCGGCGCACGGTCGGTCACGAGAAAGCGGTTGTCCCAGATCCATTCCCTCTCCTCCGGCGTGATTTCCATCTCTGCAAGTCCGGCACGCCCCGGCTCCCGACAGACAAGCCAGTCGGACCCCGATGCCTGCAGCTGCGCTCCGGCCAGAGTCGCGCTTTTACCCGCCTTGTCACGGAACAGGCGGACATAAAGCTGCTCCAGCGCCTGCAGCCGGATCCGCTGACCGCCGCCGACACTTCGGATCAGGGCATTGAGAATGCGCAGCGCCAGTTCGTCCGGGCAATCGTCCAGCGCCGCCTGCGAAAGGCGGATGAAGCCGAGCGGACTGATCTCGCAACTTTCCTCTATTTTTTGGCGGGCGAGATCATCGAGACTTTGCGAGGCCCGCTGCAACCGCGCGAGGGAGAGCGCGATGCTGTCGAGGTCGCTGCCCGGAAGCTGCTGCATCTCGGTCAGAACGGCACCGACGCGGGTGCGGGTAAAGACGGGGTTTTCATTGCTGGGATCGTCGATCCAGTCCTGCTTTTCCGCGCGCAAATATGCCCGCAACGTTTCCCGCCGTACCGACAACAGCGGCCGCAGCAGGCTGAGCCGCCCGGCACTGCTTTTCCTCTGCATGGCGGCCAGCCCCTCGAGCCCGCTCCCCTTGGAGAGGCGCATCAACAGGGTTTCAAGCTGGTCTTCAAGCTGATGGCCGAGCAGCAGAACACCGATGCCGTGGCGGGCGCAATAATCCTGCATCAACCGGTAACGCGCCTCGCGCGCAGCCTCCTGAATACCGGTCTTCGGATAAGGGCCGTCCCATTTAAGAAGCTTCGTTTCGATCCCCCGCACAGTGAGCCAGCGCTGCACCCGTTCCGCCTCCGCGCCCGAGGTTGGGCGCAGGCCATGATCGACACTGAGTGCAATAAGGGGAATGCCGGTCTTCGCAGCCCACCCGGCGCTCAAAAGCGCCAGCGCCATACTGTCCGATCCGCCGGAGACGGCCACAGCAAACCCAGCGGGCGGCGCACCGTCCGGCAGTAATTCCTGCATGAGGTGGGCAAAATGGTGCGGCAGTCCGGAAGCGGTCATCTCGTCCGGCATGGCGCTACATCAGCTGGCGCAACCGAGCTTCTGCTTTTCCCGATCCGCGGTCTGTCTCAGTCTTGGGGGAACCTGGCTGAACTGCTTGTCCATCTGCGCAAAAGTGGCGCAGGCCTCTTCCTTCTGGTCCATCTGGCCGAGGGTCATGGCCAGCTTCAACAGGTTATCCGCCGCCTTGGAGCTGTCGGGATAATTCTGATATCCGTCAAAAAAGGCGGAGGCGGCATTGGGGAAATCGCCGCGAACGTAATAGGTCTCGCCCAGCCAGTACTGGGCATTGCCCGCGAGATTGCTATCCTTGTGGCGCGAGAGGAACTCGGTAAAGGCCCGCTCCGCCTCGTCATAACGATCCTCCCGTACGAGGGAGATGGCGTAGTTATACTGATCGGACACGGAGCCATCCGGCAGGCCGCCGCCGCTCGGCGCCGAAGCCACGGTTGTTGATGATCCGCTCGATCCACCCGCAGGTAACGCGGAAGATCCGCCGGAGGTCGAGGTGTTGGAGGTCGTCGTATTCGAATTTGCCGGAAGGGTGCCGAGAACCTGGCTGCCCGACGGCAGGCTGTCCCCGCCAACGACGACCGGCTCACTGCTGGAAGCGTTGCTGCCCGCAGAGCTGCCGGAGCCCAATGTCGTGCCGGTTCCCGGAAGCGGTGCCGGAGCCCCCAAACTGCCGGACATGGCATCGGGCGCGGAGCCGGACGAGCCGAGACGGCGTTCGATATCGGTCAGGCGGAAATCCACGTCTTTCACCAGCTTGTCGAGGCGGGTGGTCATCTGGTTGATCTTGAAGGACGCCTCTTCCTGCGCGCCGGTCAGGCGGCGCTGCTCGTCTTCCAGGGCACTGATGCGCTGGAGCAGGAGGTTGAGGCCGTTCTGGCTGATGTCACCGCCGGAACCGGATGGCAAAGTGGACGGGCTGCTCGGGGCGGCCGGGCGCGG
>TARA_R110000824_G_scaffold400171_2_pt1 | contig 49471 bp, 63 predicted proteins | sample TARA_R110000824 | Tara Oceans TARA_R110000824 (sample SAMEA4397747) | marine metagenome | biome: Polar Biome; feature: [MES] marine water layer (ENVO:01000295) within the mesopelagic zone...; material: water (ENVO:00002006), including particulate matter (ENVO:01000060) such...
GACTTCTTTAATTTCTCCTTTAATTCGACGTAAGGGCTGCGCTTGAAAATCTTTTCTTTAGCTTCTTCTAAGTCGCACTCGTCTTGAAGCTGTGCCCACGCTTTAGTATATCGATCTTCGCACTCTTTAGCGAAATCTGGACCATGCCTTTGGTATACCGGATGGTCAGGGTCGGTCCATTGTCTTTTATCAAAGCTATAGCGGTCATCAAAAACTGGTGAAAAGTCTGGGTGGACAATATGTTGTGCTCTGCTGGGGCTACATTGTACGTGTCGTACGCCACCGAAAAGCAAAGTCTCAGGCTCATTCCATGCAATTGCAGATACTCTTACCGCGTCATCGCGGGGGTCAACATCTTTTTTACATTTATCGCACTCCATTGGCTATGAGACTTATTGTAGATAATAATAACTTTGAGTCAATACTTTTTTAAAATTATTTTATTTTTAAGTTTCTTTTTTGTTTCTCTTGCTAAAGCGCTGTCAGCCCAGACGCCGCCGAGTTCGGGGATGTATTTGTTACCCTTTTCTTGGTTTTCCTTGGCGGGGATTATCCTTATGTTGTCTTGATGGTGCGCTCCCCCAACGGACAGCGGGATAATGTGATCGACGTGGTATTGTTCGCCATTCTCCTCTGTCATGACTACTCTTCGCTTGTAGAGGTTTTTTATTAATTCATTATCAGTTGTCGGTAGTATAGCTTGCCTCTTTAAGGCTCTGTGTTTTGAGACGTGTGCGTTGTTTTTTTCCTTATTAGCTTGCTTGTAGACTTTCTGTCTAGCAAGGTGCTTTTCCTTATTAGCTGCGTAATAAGCTTTCATTCGAGCAGCTTTCTTTCCCTTATTAGCTTCCTTATTAGCTTCGTAGTAGGCTTTGCTTTTATCCTTATTAGCTTCGTAGTAGGCTTCGAAGTAAGCTTTGATTTTATCCTTATTAGCTTCACGATAGGCTTTGTTATAGACCTTTTTGTAGGCGGCACGTTTTTCTTTGTCTCGAAGTGGCATTACCTCAAGTCCTCTCTCAAGAGTCTCCACCTCTCGCTATCAACTTCTTTTTCTCCGGAATCTATTTTCTTTATCATCGCGATGACCTCTTCTATTGAGCCGTATATGTAATTAGGTGGAATCTGGCCGAGTATCCATAAGGGAGTTTTCTTCTTTCCTCCTTCTATGCTTACGAAAATGGGTTTTTTCATTCTCACGGCGGTTACCAACTCTTCCCCGCTCCCCCAGCTTGCAACGTGCGGAATCAAATGAGCGATAATGAAGTCTGATCTATCTACTAAATTAAGATCATAGCTGCGAACATCTCTCATCCATGCAGCCGCTTTTTCGTAATCCCCCTGCTCGATTGCGAGCTTCATTTCTTCTCTTTTCTTCTCTCCTTCGTCGATGTCTTTAAGGAAGGGATGTTTGTAGGGATTGAAGGCGGTTATATTAAGGGAACCTAACTCTTTTTCCGCATACTCTCTCCAATCTCTTCCGTTGGAGTATTGCATGTGACCCACTAAATATGTTTTAGTATATCGAAGAAAATTACTCACGTTCTTGCAGAAGGTTTAAAAGATTGTTTCTTACTTTTTTTATAGCATAAACTCCGTAAATCCCTTCTCCGGTATTTTCTGGAGAACTCCGAGCTAACTCTAAGTATTCTTTCTCTAGCTTTAAGAGAATGGAATTAATTTCCTTGTATGCAATCAATAATGTTGAGCGCTTACAATACTTCATTTAAATGTTCTTTTAAGGCTTTTAAGTGAAAAACCATCCAGCTTTGACCCACGGCTTGCGACCCTTTTCCGGCTTTTATAGCTGCAACTTTATGAACCGCGTCCTGCTCTTCAGCCGTTAAAATTATATCATTTAATAGGCTGCGGCAATTCTCTTTAGTTTTTTCTGCTTCTTCGGGGGTCATATTTAAATAAGCTCTATGAAATTTATTATTTGATTTAAAATACTCTTCCCTCCATTTTACTCACTCTTCAAAATTCTTAAATCATTTCTTGCTACGCAAGGGAGCCCGAAATTTTCTCTTAGGCAGCCTCCATCCGTTCTGGTAAAGAAAATTACTCACTACATCCGCGTATCTAGCGATGTCGGTTTCACTTTTATCCCAAAAAAAAGCGTGCGCCATCTCATGTATGCATGTATTTAGCTCTGATTTCTTAGTTAAGTATGGGTTAATGTAAATGCGGGGATTGTAATTAGCTTTAGACTCGCAAGGGTCTTCACAGAGGCCGTCTACGTCGTCCCCATTGGCCTTGTGGGGCTTCCTGAAGATAATATCATACTTTACCCCCTTTGTGTTCGTAAATTGAAATACCGGCTTCATCTTCTCTGCTTAAAAAGTTAAATTGATCTGTATTATTATTTACACTTAAAAAGCCTCTGTAATTACAAGTTAATTCTTCCCCTCTCAGGACTCTCCTTTTAGTTAAAAAAGTATTCAGAGCTCCATGAAGAGGCGAGGGGGGAGAGGGGCGCGAATCTTGGGGTGATTCATTTTTAGTAGAGGCGGAAGGGAGGGGGGAGCCAGTGTCGATGTGAAGGTTCGCACTTTCGGAATGGTTGACGTAGTGGGTTATGTTTAAATCATTTAATCCAGTAGCTTTTACTGGGTAGTTGCAGCGAGAGTCTTGAGCAAAGAAGTCCTTTATATATTCCTGTACCTCCTGTCTTAGGGAGGAAAGCTCTTGTGGGGAAACGTCTATAGAAAGCTCTTCTCTGAAGGGGAAACTTATGAAGGGGTTAATGTTCTCAGGGATATCTACTAAAGCGAACACGCCAACTCCAGAGATTCTTGAACTACCCAAGCGACAAAAGGTGTTATCATTTAGGTGTTTTAAATAATCTTTCTTATGCTGAAGGCTGATCATTTAGGTTTCTTAGGCTTTTTAGGCTTTTTATTTTTGCCTTTTTTTTTTGTTTTTTTAAGATCATTTTTCTTTTCTTGATTTAAGATGAGTTCCTTTTCGATTTTACCTTCCATGCTTTGAATAGAAGAGTATTCGAGGTCTAACCTGTGAGATAACACATCTATTTCACTGTCTAGAGCTTCCATTCGTTTAAGCTCTTGAACGCTATGATGATCTTTTGACAATAGAATTTCATACTTTTTGACTATGGAATTCATCTTTTCATTCCAATAATCCACCGACTTCATTAGGATATTAGCTTCCTCCATAAGATCGGAACACTTTTTTCTATCTTCTTTCATTAAGGATAGGTTATCAATTTTAGAAAAAAAAGTCAAGCATTATGAAAAAGTGTAATAACTAATATGAACTTAATTGTACTGAGTGACATGACTTATGATGAGGGTCTATACTTTCGCTTTATTACCATGATATCTAAAAAAGATTTAAAAATGGATATCTTAATAGAAAGCGAAAAAGAAAAAATAGATTTTTATTACGAACTTCTAAAGAGGAAGGGCTGGTTCGATTACGTAGACGACTTTATAACGCCGGAGGACGCGGAGGAGGGCGTAAGGATAGATAAGGAATATAATTACCCTAAGACAATTAAGGTGGGGAAAATCTGTTACGAAAATGCCACGAGTATACTAGGACAGATAAAATCCCTAAATGAATTAGAAAAAAGGCTTTAAGGCTTCTTTTATTTTTTCGATTGGTAAACGTATGTCGTACGCCTCCTCGGAGTCTACTAAAATTTTTTTATAATTTGTAAGGCCAAAATCGAGAGCATTCTTTTCGAATTCCCAAGCCCCATGTTTTTCGTTAGAAATTTTACCAGTTACCTCTATAACTAAAGGGTCTTTTTCACAGAAAATAGTATTCTTCAGCATTGAACCCGAGGGCGCAATTATTATTTTTGCATTGCGAAAATGCTCAATCTGATCATTTTGACTCTCTGTCCCATCTAAAATCTTGAAACCGTTATCGCTTAGGAAATCAACAAAATCTTCTTCGTTGAGGGTGAATCTACGCCAGTATTTATTACGACTTAAGTAAAGTCTCTCGGTAGTTTTGCTTAGATCGATGTCGTTATTATGATGAACGTACTTCTTGCGAATCCATTCAATGCCCTCCTGAGAAAAATGACACGGATGTTGTTTGGGCTCGGCGTAGAAAAGTTTTTTTACATAATAAGACCGATTTGGTCTTAACGCTCTAATTGTGTCAAATCCCAAAGTATTAAAATGAAAATCAGGGTTATTTACATAGGTCTTACCCGTTCTTAATAAAATTTTTTTGCCGCAATCAAAATTCTCAAAGGCTCTTAGCTGCTGGATAGTCCACCACATTAAACCGTAGCATTCAAAATCAAGGCCTTTACAGCTCAAGCCGTATACGGGAGAAACGTTAGGATTCTGATTAAAAGGGAAATCAAAAGCCTCTTTAAAGGAGAGATCATTTCTCTTCGTAAACTTACGCTCTTTATTTTTTAGTAAACAATTACTTGGGAAAGTTTCCTGCGATGAAAACTTATCGGGGTATTGGGCCCCCTGAAAAGGCATGAATTGATTAGGTAGATGTAAACCCTCAGAATCTATAAAAACATCTTCAAACTTAAATACTTCGAGCTTATGGATGTTATTCAAAATGGTCATCAACAATGATCTCGCAATTGACGTTCGGACCGTTTATAAATCCTTCATCGTATAGATATTTAACTAACAACATAGCTTCATCATCCGAAACCGAGTCGTCATCATCAAATATTTTTACCTTTCTTTTTAGAACGTGAACAGGTAATCCATTTATAACTAATTTAGTAGTCATGCAACCGTATATAACTACACTTAAAAAGTAAAAAGCGGAGCGAAAGCCCCGCTTAATATTTATTTATTTATTTATTTATTTTTTAAAATAAGATATTATCCTTCTCGCCCCTAAAAAGAGAGCGACCCACGCTATAGCCATGAAGGGTCCAAACCATCCAACCCATAGTGATAGAGCAAACAACAACAATATAAATCCGTCACAAAAAACTGGATCGATAAGGAATGAAAAAAACTTACTCTGTAAGTCCGCAAACATTCGTGTTGAGCCTCCTTTTTGCTTTTTATCTTTTAGATTATGTATCATATTTTTACAGTCCCTTTTTACTGAAAAGAGTCTAATATGTATACACTTTAAAACTTAAAAAAGTTATAGAGACATCTTGAGTGTATTTAAAAGTAATGGAAAAATTATTAAAAAATAAGTTTTTTAGGTTACTTGTTCTGCTGCTAGTTTTTGGTTTTATGCTTAATTGGGGGTATAAAAAATTTAAGATAGAGGGGGAGAGCATGAAATCTACTTACGGGGATGGAGATACTGTACTTGTGGATAAAACTCTATATAAGTTTAACCCCCCTCAGAGAGGAGACGTGATAGTATTCTATGACTTTGAAGATAATGGGTTTTTAGTGAAAAGAGTTATAGGCTTACCGGGGGAAAAGATAGAAATTATTAACGGAGAAATTTATATAAACGGCCAAATCTGGAGGGACGAGTTCTCTCACACTAGGCTGGCTCAGCTTTTAGTGGGACCCGACAAGATGCCTCTTGAAAATTGGAAAACAGGAGGAAACGTTTATGAAAATGACGAGATAGAATACGCTGCACTTGCTCTCGACGAATACTGGGTTATCGGCGATAACCGCCAAGAGTCGTGGTACGGCATAGTTTATGAAGATGAAATTATAGGGAAGGTGAAAGACTAAGATTCGTCCTTCACGTCTTGCTTGTCTTCCCCTTTATCCTTTTTAAGACTGGCTATCTCGTTATCGATATTTTTAATTGCACCTTGGTGATGCTCACGCCACTCTCTTAGCGTTTCATGTTTAGCGTCATAAGAGTCTTGTTCGTCCATCTTATAGTGTAAGCGATCTCTCATGTCTTTAAAATGCTCTTCGAGAGGCTCAGAGCGATGGCTCGACCCGCTTTCGGCCATTTTAATACCAAACTTTTTAGCTGCCGATTTAATTTTTTTAAGAGCTTTAGCTTTAGCGTCTGGTGAAATCTTAGTTTGCGAAAGGCGGGCTAAAGCGTTTCTTACATGAGCGGCGTCGTGGATGGGGAGGTGGCGTAAGGAGCGAGGAACAGTTTTGCCGTCTTCTTTTTTGCCTCCGGGTTGAATGTAAGCAAAGTCTGAATCAGGTAAATCGTTAATAGACTTTCTCGCCATCTCTTTAGCTTTAATTAAGGGGGTAAGATCAATGACTATTTCCCCTGATAAATCCCCAGTTATAGAAGCCTTAGCTTTCTTGTCGAACCGAGAATAACAAACGGCTGCACGCTGTTCACTGTCAGGAAACTCTTTTAGCATAGCTGAGTTGTCCATGCAGCTATTAACAAAGTCCGTTCTTTTCTGATTCTTTTCTGGCTTCGGTAAAGGCATATAGTTAGATACACTAGAATTTCACCTTTATCTTCTTATTCGGTATAAAATAACTATTTCAGTGTCTTCTCCAAAAAAAACATCAACCTGCTCCAAGGAGTAAGTGGGGTAAGAAATCCAGTGGTAATTCCTTAAAGAGTATTTTTTCTTAATTAAAAAAATAATTACATCTTCTTTTTTAATTTGGTTGGAATTTTCTAATTTTACTATCTCTAAGTCCTGAGCTAGCTTATCTGTTTGTATAAATTTAACTATCTCTGAAGGCCACGTAATTTTCCTAGCATCATTTTCAAAAATAGATATAAAGCACTTAAATGGGCTATTTTTTTTCTGGATAGACTGACTTATTTCATTAATTGACGCATTGACTCCTAATGGATTTAATGCGTCGCGTATAGCTCCCGGACCGCAACTCCGGACGTGAAGGGGGTCTTTAAATTGAAGTCTCGCTATCCTTACCTCTTGCTTTTCGTAAGCTTGGTGAATAGCTCCGCAACTGCAGCTTATAAAAGCGAAACATAATAATATAAAATTTAAAATAACTTTGGATATCATATAGAGCGTAATATATATTACACTCTAAAACTTAATTAAACTCTATTAATTTAACCCACTCTTTAGCTCTATGACTCCATGATTGAGACTTGCTCCACTCATAAGCTCGGTCAACTATTTTTTTCTTATCGTAACTCTGCTGATCTAAATATAAAAAATTATTAAAAAATTGAAGAAAGAAAATATTATCATTCTCCTCTGGCTCCACTAGAATACCTCGATTAGCCACAGTGTCTTTAAGCGCTCCGTAATTAGATGTAAGCACGCAAGTCTTCATGGCTTGCATCTCTAGAGCGGTGATGCAATAAGTCTCCTCGTAACGAGTGGGGTAAAGCCAGTACTCGCTTTCAGATATAATTTTATATAAACTTTTTTGATCTACGGCTCCCACAAAGGACACTCCATGATCTTTTAAGTAAAGGAAGGGCTCTATTAAGTCTTTAAAATATTGAAGGCCGTATTCTGGCGTGCAGACTTTTAAAGTAGCGTCCTCTTTCTTATCTCTAATTAAGAGCCAATTAGATAAAAGTAGCTTTAATCCCCTTTCTGGATGGGAAGAGTAAATAAAGCTGCGAGGAACTTTATTTAAAGAGGAGGGGACTAAGCTGGGGGTGAAGCCGTTCCCTATAACTCTGACTTTATTAGCTAAGGAAGGGAAAGAGGCTTTAAAAAAATCTCTATGCCAATTCGTTAAGCATACGACGTTAGTTACTTTATTAGATTCTAATAAATTCAAGCACTCATTTCCTAGGTTGCCCCCTTTCCAGTGGGGATACCACCACCCTCCGGTAGACTCAGTATTGTGAACGCAAAAAAAAGATTTATCAAAACTAAAATCAAAGAATTCTTTTACATAATGGACATAGCTAGTAGCAATTATAGCCTTGAAGTGCTCCTTGCGAAAATTTTTACTAAGGGAATTAAGGCTTCTGTATTTTACTCCCTCGTAGTCCCCTTCAACTACGTCTCCTCCTACTACTACATCATAGCCTAGATCATTAAAGCATTTAGAAAGGTTGTAAATGGCCGTTTCAGTTCCCCCTATAGCTTCGCTCTCAAAACTCTTGGGACACCAAGCCTTGTTTTGATACCCTGTGTAGAGCAATATTTTTTTATTATATAAAAATTTATCCATTTCATGGATTATTAATTCTTTTTCCCTTTCTTCCCCAGTCTATTTTGGCGTAATTATTTTTAAATTTTTTAGAATAACAGCTTCGAGCTTTATCCCCCTTTCCGGACACTCGATTATTACTCTTTCTAGGCATTTTATACGAAGTCTAATTTAACTACTTTTCCATTAATTAATTGATATTCCAAATCTTTTATTTTAGGGCTGTTCTCTAAGATATTTTTAGAAACTGGGATTTTAATCTCTGGGTAGTGAGCGTGATCTTGGAACACTTCTCTCGTGTTGTACTTAAAATAATTAACAGTATCATGTATTTCATGATTAACTCTTTCCATGTTTATGCTTTTATATCCGCTCACTGAATAATATCTCTCTCTGGATTCCGCTGGAAGCGCAAGGATTATTTGAGATAAATTAATATGCGCTTGGGTAATTATATTAGAATACCAATAGTTTTCCGTATAGGGCTCAAATTCAATATCCGCCTCCTGTGGAGGTATGATCTTAGGTACTTGATCTAAGGTAACGTCTCCGCGTCCTTGCTTCCAGACAGATACGGAAAGTTCTTGCGAGTTTTGGCGAGTGGATAGGTCTACGATTTTAGAATTTATAGCTTCCGTGGTTGGATACCAAGGCTGATAAGGCAATCCGTAAAAGTCTAGTCTATTATAGAATTCGACGTCTTGCCATCCCCATCCCCACCCCATGAATACATTGTTGCCGTTACTTTTGTAAAATGAATTCCGGTCAATTTTGTAGCCGCCATACATTAGGAAGGCCGTTTCATTTACTCCTTTCCATGAGTAATCGACGCCTTCCAAGGGTACGTTGTCAGGACCTACGACGACGGCGTAATCACACTCAAGGTTTTCGAAGGCCGCCCTTAAGCCGACGTTCGCAGAAACATTAAAATTAAAAATAGTTTCGTAATCTGACTGCTCAGAGATAATGAGTTTTAAATCTTGATCAGTCTTTTTGAGGTAAGAAAGTAAGCGAGGTATGTAAACCGGAAGATATCTTTCTCTCCGCTTGCTAAAGACCGTGACTATAGCTCCTTTCATTAAAAAAATATAAAAAAACCCCCATATATATGGGGGCGTGAATTAATAAGTTGACGGATTTAAATACCACCTCCAGTAGGCTCGCTAGGCGTAGCGGTAGGTTTATCGAGGTTTAAGACGTCAGTTTCAGCCTCGCTCTGAAGACTACTAATCCTACTGACCACGTAGCCCGTAAGGAAAAGATTAGCTAAGACTAACATTAAAGCTAATCTCGCGTACCCCGTCCTTACTTCCGTAATTTTATCTAACGTGGAGGAGGCCTTTTTTTTCTTCGAGCGGCTTTTCCGGGGACGGCTTAACACATCGTTTTCGGCTGGAGTTCTTGGCATTTTTTTCTTTGTGGTTGTATTTTTCATATATATATTAACTAACTAAAGACTCAGTATAATGACTTATTCTTTTGAGTCAATCTTTAATGTTGGGCCCCTACAAGGTAATATCCTTCCCGTCAAGGCTAAAAATAATCTCATGGTTATCAAATGCTCTCTTTATTTGAGATTTAAGGTCATGGTCGTTAGTTACAGCTTCGTCTAAGATTGCGTAGAGCTTGTGGTTACAGTTTTTAGAGATGGTCCTCTGCTGAGTGCAGCAAGCTCGGCTTTCGGAGTTTTTACACTCTTTTAGCTCTTTAATGTAAGAGTTGTTAGTCATATTGACCGTCGCCTGATTGTCAATTACGTTAAGGAATTGAACGTAGCTATTTATATTAATCGGCATAAGATTCATTAAGTAAAATACTATAAATATAATATAAAGAAGTAGAAAGGAAAAATTTAATAAAAAAATCTTCGAAACCAAAAAGAACACCGCACCCGACGTTTAACCATACGCCCAAACAAATAGGGCATGTAATTAGTCTTATGAAAAAAGAATTTTTTTTAATTAATAAAAAATCTGTATAATGTAAATTATTTACCATCTTCCCTCTTTCTTTATAGTAAGAGCGTATAAGAAAATAACGTTCAAAATGAAAATATTCTAAATACTCACAAAAAGCATTAGTTTTAAACCAGATTATTAAAATAAAACAAAGGCCTAAAGAAATATTTAATATCTCTAAAATCATGGATTATTAAGGGAGTGGATTTGGACAGGACGCGGGGCTCCTAAGCTCGCAGGGGCCTCGTCGGAGCTTCCGTAGCCCCCTTCTCCCCTTCGAGACTCAGAAAGGTCTTCCGACTCTACCCATTCCACGTCGAGGCACTGCTCTATAATCAGCTGAGCCACTTTAGATTTCTTATCTAAAGATACGGTCTCGCTAGAAAGGTTGATGAGAACTACTCCAACATCGCCTCGGTAACCGGAGTCAACTACGCCCGCTAAAACATCCAGTCCCTTCTTTACTGCTAGACCGCTACGAGGAGCAATTCGACCATAAAACCCCATCGGGATAGCTAAGGAGATGCCGGTCTTGACTACGGTCCGAGCAAGAGGGGTAAGAGTGATCTCGTCAAGGGAGTATAGATCGTAGCCAGCGTCCCCTTCAGTGGCTTGAGTCGGGACGGCAGCTTCGGGGTGAGTTTTTTTAATTAGTATTTCCATTAGAGAGGTACGTTGCGGTTCCTAATCGGTAAATGTTACTAGCTCTATCCCAAACTCATTAGCTAAATCTAAAGAGGAGAGGTCTTTATCATACTCTTCCCCGAAGACAAGCTTTTTAATTCCGTATGAAGCTATAGTCTTCAAACAGTCATTGCAAGGTAAAAGGGTGCAAGCTAAAAGGTAGCACTCGTCAGGATGAGCGTAGCGCAACGCATTTATTTCTGCGTGAATTACCCTTTTGCGCCTTTCGTCGCGATCTTCCCAATCTATCTCTAAAGACGGAGGAGCTCCGTTGTAGCCAACTCCAGCCACGCTGTTGTCGCGGCGAAGAGCGCAAGCTCCTACTTTTACATAAGGGTCTTCACTCCGGAGAGACGCAATTCTAGCTAAAGCTAAAGCGTACTCTTCCCAAGAAATCCTTTCCATCACCCTTGGGTGATACAGCTTTTAACTCGACTGTAAACGGAGCGGGGACGCCCGAGCGCTGGTTTAATTTTCTTTACCAAAGTTAATTCTCCGGCTTTAAGACCGTTATTAATTTTGGTGTGAATTGATACGCGGGAGAGCTTTCCTGCAAGAGACTTTTGAATATCTTCTGCGGTGAAGTCCTTCTCAGGCCAATCAAACATTACTGGTTTTCTACCTTTTTTACTCATAATTTATTTTTTAATTTTCTAAAGTGAAACGACTTTAACTTTTTTATATATTTGGGTCAAGATTTTTTTTATCCTTGACTCTAGAGTATAATAATAACATCCTTCGTGAAATTGATCTTTGTTAACGCGGTGACTTAGTGCGATATACACACTGATAAGTTCACCACAAGCCCGTTAAAAGGCACTAATCAAGTAAGGCTAATAACCTTCACGTTACTTCGGGAGCGCACGGCGTTGAGATTAGTATCTCGTAATAGAGAAACCGGAAACTTCATACTTTGCTAAAGGAAAAGGACGGTAGCCAATAAGAAAAACCCCACCGCTTATTAACAAGGAAACATAAATTATAACATACTGCTCGCGAGCTAGGCGAAAAGACGCCGAAAGCACATAAAGTGTTGCGAAGGGTTGAAACGGGAGTATGTTACGTATCACTAAGTTTTTTAACTTAGAGTGGGCAACCGTGTCTTAACGCTTACTAAGGAAAAAAAAGGACAGTAGCTAAAACTTTAAAAATCATTTATATACTTTTTAATTATGGAAATAATAGATACCTCCTCATTAGAGGATACCAACGAAAGGGGTCGCCCTTTACTAACGCAAGAAGAATACAAAAATATCAAAGTAATGATATGTACTCCTTGCTTCGGAGGAAAAATGGACCAAGCAACGGTTTCCGGAATGATCGGAACTGTTGTCACGGGAATCTCTGTAGGCCTTACCGTAGACTTTAGATTCCTTTCTAATGACAGCCTCATAACTAGAGCTCGTAATAATTTAGTAGCTCAATTCCTAGCTTCTGACGAGCATACTCACTTATTCTTTTTAGATGCTGATATACAATTCAATCCTCAATCCTTATTTAGGTTATGCTTATCAGATAGAATGGTTAGCGTAGGAGCTTACCCCACTAAGAGCTCTCCATCTAGATACGTGGTAGATTTTAAAGAAGGAGCTACCTGCGATGAACAAAATTTCATTGAAGTGGAACGCGCTGGAACAGGGTTTATGTGCATTAAAAGGGAATGCTTAGACAAGATGAAAACTTCCTATCCAGAGTTAAAATATAAATCAGAACTAGAAACTGAAGGCTACTCTCAAGACGCGAAAGAAGCTCTAGGAGAAGTGGCTATAGAGAAAATAAAAGAAAACACTTATTCCTTTTTCGACACTTCAATACATGAAATAGGTAAAAACTATTTATCTGAAGACTATACCTTTTGCGAAAGATGGAAAAAAATAGGAGGTAAAATTTGGTTAGATACGACCTCAAAACTTGACCACATAGGGACTGCCACTTACGGTACATCGCTAATAGATTTTGAAAACGTATTCGATGGTAAAAACAAAAAAACTGCCGTCGAGAATAATGAGTAATAAAATTATAGGAATTTCCGGAGTAGCTGGGAGTGGTAAAGATTTATTTTTCGACCTTCTTTCTAATTTTAGAAAATGCAGAAAAATATCTTTAGCGAAAGCTCTTAAGGAAGAAGTGGCTCCGTGGACTAAGAAGCATTACGGTATAGACGCCACTAACTGCTCAAGAGAAGATAAGGAAGTGATCAGGCCCCTATTAGTATTTCATGCTAACGTAAAGAGGGGATGCACTTACGGGAGATACTGGATAAACATTGTTAATGAAAATATTAAAAAATTAAAATTAGACGATGATGAAATTTTAGTTATAACAGATATAAGGTTTGATCATTACGATCAAGATGAAGTCTTTTGGCTAAAAAAAGAATTAAAAGGATCGTTAATTCATATCTCTAACTACGTAACTGTTGAAAGCGACGACTGTTCGCCGCCTGTAATAATAGCGCATGGACCTGCAAATGATGCCGAAAAAACTAATGACCCAAAACTTAAGCTCCAAGCTGATTATTCTATAGATTGGGAGTTTATCCAAAGACCACAAGATGAAGTCGAAGAAATTTTAACAAAAAAACATATTGAGCCTTTTATTAGAAATTTCCTTGACACCTCTACATAATAAGCCTAAGATAAGTTCTATGCCAGAAAATACTAACGATAACAAAGACTACTCCTCCAAAAACGACAACCAAGAGCTTGGCGCTCTCTGGAAAAAACAAAGCAAAAACGGGGGGCAAAAGTACCTCGCTGGGCACATCGTTGTGGAAGACGACATGGGAGTGGAAACGAAAATTAAAGTGGTAGTTTTCGCTAACCGAGAAAAGAAAAATGAACGCTACCCTGATTTTAGAATTCTAAAGTCTAAAGACTTCTCTAACGCCAATAAGGAAGAAGTAAAGGAAGCAGCTCCCGAAGCACAAGCACAAGTAGATGAAGACGTGCTTTAATGCAATTCACAGCTAATCTTCCAATTAATGGAGTCTCTTTCGGACAAGTCTCTACTCTTTTCTTGAGGGAGATTTTCCGGAGAGACCCATTCTTTGCTTTGCCTCTTTTCGTTATTGGTGGGAAAATCGATTTCTCCTCTCAAGAAGAAGTCAAGACGGACCCATTCCTTCAATGGCTTCAAAAGAGCTCCAAAGAGTCTTACCGTAATTATCGCAAAAATGACCCCAGCATCAAGTTGTGGCATTTAAATGGAGGATTAGAGTCTTTTTCTAAAATCCATAATCTAATTACTTTCTATGAGTTAGATCAGCCAACTAAGGAAGAGCTTAAAATCGCGGAAAGCGTAGATAACCTTCTGGTATCTAACTCTTATTGCCAAGATATTTTTGAAAACTTAAATGTTAAATCCCGCCTCATACCTCTAGCTTTTGATAATTATAATTTTAAAAGAATAGAAAAAGTATATTTTGAAGACGAAAGAATTACCTTTAACTTATGCGGTAAATTTGAACACAGGAAGCACCATAAAAAAATAATTAATGCATGGGTAAAAAAGTATGGCAACAATTCTAAATACTCGCTTCAATGTGCAGTTTACAACCCCTTTCTCAGTGAAGAATTGAACAAACAATTATTCTCAGAAAGTATGGGTGGCAGTGCTTATTTTAATGTAAATTTTTTAGGTCATATGACGCAAAACGCTCTCTATAATGACTTCTTAAATTCTGGCGACATAATCATTGGCATGTCGGGAGCTGAGGGATGGGGCCTTCCGGAATTTCAATCTTTAGGAGTCGGCAAGCATGGAGTGATACTAGACGCTACCGGATATAAGGAATGGGCAAATGATAAAAACTCAGTTCTTGTGAGTCCTTCCGGTAAAACTGACGCTTATGACGGAATCTTCTTTAAAAAAGGAGAGCCCTTCAATCAAGGCAGAATCTTTGACTTTAATGATGATGATTTCATAGACGGATGCGAGGAAGCCATCAAAAGAGTCGAAAATGACAGAGTTAATCACGAAGGACTAAAAATACAAGAAAATTTTACAGCCTCCCGTATGACTGACTCTATTTTAAGTGTATTAGATTAATATGCCGACTTACGCTTTTCAACACCCCGATACTCAAGTAGTTATTGAAGTAACTCAATCAATGACCGAAAAACATATCTATGTTGATAAAAATGGATTAGAATGGAAGAGAATCTGGGAGGCTAACTATCAAGTGGGAATGATCACGCGAGAGCTAATTCAAGGGAACAGAAAAGTAAGCAATATAGACGGGAAAAGCCTCGCAAAATCCGAGATGAAAGACGTAAATAGAAATTTTAAGTACCAAACTACCTGCAACCAGCTTCCTGACAATCCCGCATACTATAACATCAACGCTTAAAATGCCTTTATATATCTTCCAGAATCCCGATACCGGAGAAGAAATAGAAGTTCTTCAATCCATGAAAGAAAATCACGTATATGTAGACGATAAGGGCTTAAAGTGGAGTAGGGTTTTCTTAGCAGCGAACGCTTCTATTGACACCCAAGGAGACTGCTTCTCCAAAGAAGACTTCGCTCGTCGCACGGCAAAACACGGCATGACTGTCGGGCAGATGTGGGAGCTATCAAAAGATATGAGTAACAAAAGAACTAAAATGGCTGGCAAAGACCCACTCAAAGAAAAATACTTTAAAGATTACAAGTCTAAACGAAAAGGAATTAAACACGATGGCGACCCTACTAAAAAAGGAATTGGGCCAATTCAGTTTTAAAAATCGTTATATTTCTAAAATGTAACGCCTTTTTTTAAATCATTTACCTTTTTTCTTTTCCTAAGGGTATAATAGCTGTAACATAATCTTTACTCAAAGAGAAATTAATTTATGGACCCTAAAATCATTCACGTTAAAAAGAGAAATAATAGGCTAGAAAAATTAAATTTTAACAAAATAAACAAATGCGTAGAGCGTGCGTGTGAAAACTTAGAAGACGTTTCCGCGAGCGAAGTAGTGTTAGACGCTCACGTTCAACTATACGACAAAATCAGCACCACAGAAATCGATAAGGCTTTAGTCATGTCAGCTAGAGCTAAAATGGAAAAAGAGCCAAACTATTCATACGTAGCTGCTCGCTTATTGCTAGGCAATATCCACAAAGAAGTCTTTGGAAGCAGCGTCGATAAAGACGCTTTTGAAAATCAGTACCGCCTTTCTTTTATAAAAAACATAAAACTCCTAGTTAAGGAAGAAGTACTTGACGAAAGACTTCTAGGGTTTGATTTAAAAAAACTATCTGACTCCCTAGCTCTTGACAGGGATTTTAAATTCAAATACCTTGGGTTACAAATTCTTCACGATAGATACTTTCATCACCTTAAAGGACGCAGACTTGAATGTCCTCAATCCTTCTGGATGAGAGTAGCTATGGGGCTATGCATAAACGAAGAAAATAAAGATGAAAAAGCTATCGAGTTTTATAATACGCTTTCTAATTTTCACCTATGCTGTTCTACTCCTACCCTGTTTAATAGTGGCAGTACTCATAGTCAGCTTTCTAGCTGCTATCTTAATACTTTTGATGACTCTATCGATGGCATTTTCGACGGTGCTTGGCAAGAAGCAAGGAAGTCAAAATTCGCTGGAGGACTAGGTTTCGACGTCTCCAACTTCAGGTCTTCAGGCTCTCACATTAAAGGAACTAATGGGACCTCCAGCGGGCTCGTCCCTTGGCTCAAAATTTATAACGACCTCTTGGTGGCCGTCAATCAGGGAGGTAAACGCCCCGGAGCGGGCTGCGCTTATCTTGAGCCTTGGCACTTAGACATAGAAGACTTCCTCGACTTAAAGAAAAATACAGGAGAAGAGCGTCGTCGCTGCCACGACTTAAATACCGCCCACTGGCTTCCTAATATTTTCCTTGAAAAAGTTTCTAAAAATCAAGATTGGTATCTGTTTTCCCCTTCTGACGTGCGTGATCTACATGAAACCTATGGCGATGAATTTGATAAACGCTATAAAAAATACTGCAAATTAGCCGAGTCTGGAGAAATTGAAAATTATCGCAAACTTCCCGCTAAAGACTTATGGAAAAAAATGTTACGTGTTTTATTTGAAACCGGACACCCTTGGATGACTTTTAAGGACAACTCTAATTTGAGGTATTCTAATTCCCATAAAGGCGTGATTCATAGTTCTAATCTATGCACTGAGATTTTCTTGCATACTAAGCCTTCTAAATATGATGAAGGAGTTAAAACTGAGATCGGGGAAACTGCCGTTTGCAACTTAAGCTCCGTTAATCTTAAGGAGCATTTAAAAGAAAATGGAGGAGTGGACTACGATTTACTTGCTCGGACTATAAAAAATCAAATGCGGATGTTAGACAACGTTATTGATTTGAACTTCTACCCCACTAAAGAAGCTGAAAAATCAAACTTAGCCCATAGACCCGTAGGAGCAGGAACTATGGGATGGCATGACGTTTTTCACTCTCATAAACTTGATTATTCTTCAGACGATTCTATTAAACTCGCTGACGAATTATACGAGTTTATATCTTATCACTGCATTTTAAATTCGTCTAAGCTCGCAAAAGAAAGAGGAAGGTACTCCTCATTCGAAGGCTCTTTGTGGGATCAGGGAGTTATCCCCATTGATACATATAAAAACTTAATGAATTATTTAGAAGAAAAGCCTATAATCCATAGAGGAAAAAAGTATGCGCCCGAAGTTGATTGGAAAATTGCTAGAGACTCCATTAAAAGTCATGGAATGCGTAACAGTAACACTATGGCTATCGCTCCTACTGCCACTATATCTTATATTCAAGGCTGCTCTCCTTCTATTGATCCTGATTTCTCTACTTTTTTCGTCTATGAAAATAAAAGTGGAAACTTATTTATCACGAACGAGTGGTTCGTAAAAGAATGCAAACAACTTAACATCTGGACTCCCGGCTTAATTGAAGCCTTGAAAGCCGTAGATGGAGATGTCTCTCAGCTAGAGCTACCCGACGATCTCAAGAATAGATTTCGTACAGCCTTTAACCAAGATCAATTTAAATTAATTGATTGCGCTGCAGCGCGTCAAAAATGGATTGACATGGGTCAATCTTTAAATTTATTTAACAGTTCTACGTCCTTGAAATATTTAAACGATTTATATTTTCACGCAAAAAATAGAGGCTTAAAAAGCACTTACTATTTAAGGAATAAATCTGCAAGTAAAATAGAAAAGTCTACTGGAGCTGCTACGAAAGAGTCAGAGTCAGAGTCAGAGTCAGAGTCAGAGCCAGAGCCTGAAGCTTGCAGTATAGTAGACCCAACCTGTGAAAGCTGTCAATAAAATGAGTAAAAGTGGATTATTGCTAGACGAAGAAACCGGGGGCGTGAATCAAATATTACCCCATAAACACCAATTTGCATGGGACTTGTTCCTCAAAGGCGTCGCTAATAGTTGGTCGCCATCAGAGATAAACATGAGTCAGGACGTAGATCAATGGAAGAGCGGAGCTTTAACTGATGATGAAAAACTACTCGTTAAGCGATGTCTGGGATTTTTTGCTGGAAGCGAGTCCTTAGTTGGCAATAATTTACTTCTTAATGTCGCCAAATGGATAACTGACGCAGAGTGTGGTCAATATATAATGCGTCAAGCTTATGAGGAGTCGCTACATAATTGGACGGTTGTGACATGCTGCGACAGCTTTAATCTGAAAATTTCTGAAGTTTTTGAGGCTTATAAAAACATAGAATCTATTAAATCTAAAGATGATTTTTTAATGGAAATAAGCTCGAACATTAATAGGCAAGATTTTTCGACTAAGACAGCAGAGGGCAAAAAAGAATTTTTAAGAAATTTGATTACTTACTATATCGTTTGTGAAGGCACGTTTTTCTTCAGCGGATTTGCTATGCTTTTAGCTCTAGGTAGACAAAATAAGCTACCCGGATTATCCGATCAAATTAGATATACATTACGTGACGAGAGCCTTCATATCCAATTTGGAACCTATCTGATCAACACTATTAGAGATCAATACCCAACGATATGGACAAAAAAGTTTGAGGAAGAAACCGTAGATCACATTAAAAAAGCAGTAGAGCTCGAAGTGCAATACGCTCACGACGTACTTCCAAGGGGTATTTTAGGCTTGAACGCAGACATGTTTGTAGATTACATGCAATACATTGGAAATAGACGACTAGAAGGAATTGGCATTGCATTTAGATTCGAAAGCGATAACAATCCTTTTCCTTGGCTATCAGAAGTCGTTGATACTGGAGCGATGACTAACTTCTTCGAAAGGAAAGTCAAAGATTACCAAAACTCCGGAGTCCTAGAGGACGATTTTTAAAAAATTGACTTTTTATTATTATTTACTTAAAATCCTTTAGTGAAATCAGTGTTCATCATACCTTCGTGCGTTAATTTCGATTCCTCCATTGCGTTAGATTACAGTCCCGTTAGGAGCGTGTATTCGCCTAAAGAGAGATTTGAGCAAACCTTAGAGACTATTTCTAGTATCAGAAGGCTGTCTCATACTTCAGACATCTTGCTGTGCGAAATGTCCGAACTATCAGAAGTCGATCAGGAGATTTTATCCTCCAAAACAGATTACTTTATTTACCGGAACAAAGACAATCACTCGACTTTCGACTTCTTTAAAGATCACCCGAATAAAAGTCATGGAGAATCTTTCGCTATACTAAAAAGTTTATTATATTTAAAAAATATGCAATTCCCTTTATATGATGTATATTTTAAAATCAGCGGAAGATATAAGTTAAATAATAATTTTAATATTCACAATCATACGAGCTGCTTATTTAACGCTAAACAGCACGACCATTTTGAAGGCGGCGTTTTTACTACTTTATTTTCTTTTAATAAAAGCTTTTTTAATACATTCGCAGACTCAATGTTACTAACCCACTCATTCACGACTAATAATTACCCGCCCTTTACCGGGTTTTCATTAGAAACTAATTTGTTATGGCAAAGTATGGATAAGATAAATTACCTAGACACTTTAGGCGTAGAAGGAAACTTCGGGCCTGACGGAGAAAAACACCTACAGTAATATAATGGAAGAAAACCTAATTAATAACCAGTTAGATATTCAAAAAATAAAAGAAGAATATCAAAAGGACAAGTTCGTCGTAATTCGAAATTTTCTGCAAGAAGAAAGTGCGGAAAAGCTTAAGTCTTATTACGCCCAAATCCCCCCGGATTGGTGGTCATGGATGTTTCTCCCCGACCCAGACTTAGGCATAGATTCATGGGGAACTAGTGTCTACCGAGAAGACGGCAGCGAAACCTTAAAACAGCTTATAGGACAAAAGAGAGCTTTTTTAGATAAAGTATATAAAGAGAATAGGGGGTTTTCGTACATCTATAAAAGATTATTTTATAATTCTCACTTTTCACAATGCCTGTGCGAGGAGTGTGCGTTTAGGAAGAGTTTCTTAGAGGCTTCCCCGATGCTCCAATTCTTAGGAGAAATTTGCGGGTATTCCGATTTGAAACCGGGAGAACTTTTTACAAGTAAGTACGGTAAGGGAGACTACAATGGGCCCCATAACGATAACGCCAAAGGAAGAGTTACTATAGTCCTAAACTTATCAAAAGGATGGCTCCCTCAAGACGGAGGGATATTCTTTGGAATGGAAGAGGACTACTGCACCGTAAAATACGTAGAGGTTCCTACCTTTAATAGTTTGGTTGTATTTGACGTTAGCGACGGAGGAATGCCGCATTTAGTTAATCACGTTACAAATTCAGACAAAGAAAGATTAGCTATTACCGGGTGGTACGAATAGTAGAGCCATTACAGGATCGCATGAATAAATAAAAAGAATATATTAATAACTGCACTTGTCCCAAAACGGCGGCGATTCTTCTCACTAATCTTCATTTAGTCTGAATCTCTTTCGGCTACGTAGTAAATTGTCCTCCTGTCCTTTATGAACCCCTCGTCAAATAAGTACTGCATTAAGGAGTCAATCTCCTTTTCGTTTATTATTTTCTCATTATTGTATATAAACACAGAGTCATGCCTCCAGTTCCCGTCGTCGCAAAGGAAAACCTTCAGCCTATAGGGAGGTAGAGCAACTTCATACATCTACCATATGTTACACTTATCTAAAAAATGTTCTTTATTTATTTAAAAAATGAAAAGCAGATATTTTTTTAGTGTATATAGAGGTATGGAAGTAGATTTTCAATTCTTTGTAAATGTCGTCATAGCTTTATTAACATTTTTTGGTGGATGGGTTCTAAAATCTTTAAGCGATAGGATTAAAGAGAATGAATTAGAGCTAAATGGCCTAAAAACCCACCATGAGAATGACTTAAAAGAGGCTCGCCAAAAAGTTAACGATCTAGCCCTAAGTCTCCCGGAAAAGTATGTTAATAAAGGGGATTTTGAAAACTTAGTTAAAGTCGTCCATCATCGCTTCGATAGGATCGAGGAAAAGCTTGACTCTCTAAACGCTAAGTAAATTAATGACTAAACCTATAGACATAAATGAAGGCTCTCAGGTTAAATTAGAGCTAAAATCTCTAATTGGGATCATACTAGCCATATTGTCTATTGCTGGCGTATGGTTTACCCTAACCGCCCATCTTGCACAACTGCAATTGGATGTGATCCGTATGCAGGACGCTGTTAAAATGAACAGTGAGTTCAGGGTAAAGTGGCCTAGAGGTGAGTTAGGAGCCCTTCCGGATGACGCCAAGCAAGATTTGCGAATAGAATATCTTCAAACAGACCTAGAGGAACTAAAGCTCCAGCTCAAAAAGCTTACGGAAGAGAAATAATCTTCAGAAATAGCTTTCCAAGGAAATATAATTACCGCATAATAAGCGGGTGAAATACATTATCATCAGCGACTTTTTCCTTGAGGATTTCGTAGGCGGAGCAGCGCTTAATGATGACGAGATATTTAAAATCTTTCTTGAAAAAGGAGAGGAAATACGCAGAATTAGAAGCGAAGAGGCTTCCGTTGACTTCTTGAAAGAAAATAAAGAGTCATTCTTTATTGTTTCTAATTTCTTTCAACTACCCACGGAGTCTAAGGACTTTCTAGAGTCTTTGGACTATTTAATCTATGCCCATGATTATAAGTTCGTGCACCACATGAATCCTGCAGGATATGAAAATTTCAAAATTCCAGATGATGAATTAATTAATGTAAAATTCTACCAACAAGCTAAGGCTGTAATTTGTCAAACTAAACTTCAAGAGAGAATCCATCAAGACAACGTTAAAGACATTAATACGATTAACTTTTCAGGTAATTTATGGTCGGACGAAGCGTTCTCTCTCCTTGAGAGTTTATCATCTAAAGAAAAAAAACCAATAGCTTCCGTCGTTAAGTCCCGATGGCCCCAAAAGGGAGTTCCGGAGGCGATAAATTTTTGTATACAAGAAAATTATGATTATGATTTAGTCTATGACGAAGATTATCATCGATTTTTATGGAAGCTTTCTGAAAATCAAGCCTTAGCTTTCCATCCCTTAACTCCTGAAACATGCTCTAGAGTTACCTTAGAATGTAAAATGATGAACATAAAAGTCATGATAACTAAGCTCGTGGGAGCGGCTCATGAGCCTTGGTTTGAAAAGCAAGGGATAGAATTAATTAATTTCCTGAAGGGAAAAAGAGAAAAAGCGTATGAACTCATCAAAGATGTAGCCTCCCAGAATAGCTAATGAAATATAAATTCTTATGTGGCAACGCCTTTAAGTCTGGATGTAAATATTCTGTAGGTAAATATTTAGATGCCCGAGAACATGATTTTAATTTTTCCATTAGGCCAGACTCGCATGAAAATAATTGCGTTTTCATAAAGACTGAATACTTAGGCAACTTCTTTCATTATATAAACTTAGAAAATCCTTTTCACATTTATACTCATAACTCTGATATACCTATAGACGGCAGGTTTTCTAAGTTCTTGGATGACCCTCGCGTCTTAAGCTGGAGAGGCCAAAACGTTAATATAAGCCATGATAAAGTTACCCCAATACCCATTGGGCTTGCGAACCCCAAGTGGCCTCACGGAAACCCTGAAGTCTTTGAAAAAATTCGTAATGAGCTCGTAAACGGAGAAATTAAAAAAGATAAGTTATTTTATGTTAATTTTGACGTCTTCACTAATTTACCAGAACGTCAGAAATGCTTACGAGAGTCTGATTTAAAGCTGGAGCCAAAATTAGACTTTGAGTCTTATCTCAGGGAAGTCGCTCGTTCCTATTTTGTAATTTCTCCTGACGGCAACGGTATTGACTGCCATAAGAACTGGGAAGCTTTATATTTAGACTCAATTCCCGTAGTCTCAAAGGGAATAAATACTACCTACTTTAAAGATAAGGGCATCCCTTTCCTAATCGTTGATGAATGGGCAGAGCTTAAAAGTGTCAAGCTTTGCCCAGAATTATATCAAAAAATATGGGGAAATTTTGATAGCGATTTGTTGCTTTTTGATAACTACATCCTCAATTTAAACATAGGAGAATTTTAATGATTAATGTCGATAAAATAATTGCACTTCACTACAAACCTTTAGTGAATAGAAAGACTTTACTTAGCGCGTTTCTTAAGAAGTACGAGCTTAAGGCTAGTTGGATAGATAGGGAGCCAACTAAAAAAGATGTAAAAAAATTCTATAAATACTCCGAGCAAGAATGGAAAACTAAAACAGCCTTCGAACGCCCAAGCTCACCGCACGACACGCCTCCAAGAGAACTAAAAGACAGCGAGATTTCTCTACTTTTTAAGCATTATTTAGCTCTTAAAAAAATAGTTAGAGAAAAAATTCCAATCACCCTATTGTTAGAGGACGACGTCCTTTTCTCTGAGAATTTTTGCGAAACGTTTAATAATAATTTGAAATCTACCCCTGATGATTGGGGTTACATTTTTCCGGGCAGTGGCTGCCAGCTTCGAGTGCCCAAGGCGCTTCTAGAGAAAGATAAGATAGCCTATCTCCAAAGCCATCCGGCCACTAAATGCACAGACTCAATGATCATAAAGCTGGAAGCAGCAAGGAAAGTGCTCAAGACGTTCAAGTCGTGGCATCTTCCGGCAGATTGGGAGTATAACTACCAATTATACCACCACGACTTAAATGTCTACTGGTGGGAGCCTCCCGTTTTCATGCAAGGCTCGCAGACGGGAATTTATAAATCGGCAATTCAATAAAATGAAGATAGCCTTTTACTCTCCCCACTTATGCTTACGAGGGACGACTGTGGCCATTTACGATTACGCCTATTATAATCAATCTATTCTAAATAACGAATCCCTTATCGTGTACAATGAGGGAGACCATAGAAATGACGCAAGCGTCATTCATAAATTTACTAATTCCTTTTCCTCCATCAACGCTCTGGACCACAGCCATTCCCTTGATTCTAAATTAAAAAAATTAGGCGCAGACGCGGTTTACATCCTTAAAGCTGGCAGAAACGACGAACGTAAATCTTCCGTTTGCAAAAATCTCATTCATTGCACCGGCATGGAAAATGACCCGCATGGAGACGTATACGCATACGTCTCTGAATGGCTAAGTCAATCGTGTTCTGGCGGAGCCCACCCCTACGTCCCTCATATCGTAGACTTGCCTGACGAAAACGGCGACCTAAGAGCTCAGCTAAAAATTCCTGATTCTGCTTTAGTTTTTGGGCGAACCGGAGGGAGAGACACATGGAGTCTACCTTTCACTACGAGCGTAATCACTAAAGCTCTAAACGAAAAATCAAATTATTATTTTATCTTTCAAAACACAGAGCCTTTTATAGACCACGAAAGAGTAATTTTCATAGAAAGTACTGCGGATATGATTTATAAAACAAAATTTATAAATTCTTGCGACGCCATGATTCACGCTCGCTTTGAGGGGGAAAGCTTTGGTTTAGCTTGCGGGGAATTCTCTATACGAAACAAGCCCGTAATTACTTGGTCAGGTTCTAATGAAAGAAACCATATAGAAATATTAGGTGAAAGAGGACTCCTCTACTCAAACGCGGAAGAGTTACTCGGCTTGCTATTAGGCTTCGAGAGAAGGCCTACCGAGAACTGGAACTGCTATAAAGACTTTTCCCCTTCAAAGGTGATGAAAAAATTTAAACAAGTATTCCTAGACTAGGCCATGCAAAGAATTAAATCATTGTCGGAATTCGGATTCAAACCACGCTATATAATTGATGTTGGTGCAAACGTCGGAGGATGGACGGACCAAGTAGCTCATTTTTTTCCCGACTCTCACTTCCTCATGGTAGAAGCGAACGCTAAACACGACTCGATTTTAAAAAGTATTTGTGAGAAGCACGGCAACGTTGATTATTCCATAAACCTGCTCTCCAACCGTGAAGAAGAGTTGCCCTTCTACATGATTAAGGATGCCGACCCTTTAGACACAGAAAGCGGTAACTCCCTGCTTAGAGAGAAGACCCATCACTATGCAAGTGAAAGAAATGAGGTCAAGATAATAAAGTCTAAAACCTTAGACTCCCTAATTTCTGAAAAGGGAATCTCCCACGTTGACTTCATTAAGTTGGACGTACAGGGCTCAGAGGTCATGGTGCTAGAGGGAGCGTCTAAAACGCTGCAAGATGTTAGCTTCTGCCTTCTGGAAGTACAGTTTCAGCAATGGAACGATAAAGCCCCTCTCTGCTCTGAGGTAATTTCCTTTATGAGTTCTAAAGGCTTTGAGCCCTACGATATTATAGATCAAAACAGAGCATCTAACTACACAATATCTGTAGACTTTTTATTTAAAAAAATTAATAATAAATACTTGTGCCCCAATATCATACGATGAGCTTCTCGTACAACGATGTAAAAGTAGACGGAGAGAGCCTGAAGGTAGGGGTCTATTGCCCTGCTTTTTTTTGCGATCCTCTATACATGGAATATCATAAAAAAGTTTTTGAACATTTTAGAACCTCAGTAAACTACATTCATGCTAATCAGCGCCACGGAGAGACCTTAAACCAGCTCTCCCGAACAGAAGAAGTAGACTATCTTTGCTTCGTGGACGTGGACGCCATACCCTTAGCTCCCAACATTCTAGAGACTTTAATAAGTAGAGTGCATGGCAAAAACGCTATAATTGGCATTGAGCAAACGAGTAATAATCACCTACATGAAACAGACAAGTTGATCGCCTTAACGCACGCAACGCGTAACGGCGACCAAATCTCCGGACATATTAGCCCTAAAGGTAACGAAGAGAATTTAACAGGTCACGAAGAGACCTACGCTGGTCCAGCCTTCTTTGTGATATCTAAAAAAAATTATAAGAATCTAGGGGAGCCATCTTATTTAGAGACTTACAGAAGTGATTGCGGCGAAGAGCTTTCTTATATAGCGAGAGAAAAGGGCTTTGATGTTAAATATATCAAATTTTCTCATTGCATTGAACCTAAATGGCACTTAAAGGAGGGCGTTGAATTTGGAATCGGAAGCACTTACGAAGATTTAGTATACCATAACTTTCAAGCTAGAAGCTCTTCTTCTATTGACTTATTTATAGAAAAATGTAAAAATATATTAAGCTAAAATGAGTAAATGTTTAGTAACTGGAGGGTGCGGGTTTATAGGCAGTAATTTAGTAGACCACCTTATTGAGCTGGGTAATGATGTTCATGTTATAGATGACCTATCCGCCGCATCTAATGACGAATTTTACTTCAACAACTCTGCATCGTATTATAAATTAAGTATTTCGCACAGGGTGGGAGTTGAAAAAGTTTTTAAAAAAATTAAACCCGATTACGTTTTTCATTTAGCCGCCTTCTCCCGGATTCAAGTGGCTATGGATAACCCCTTATCTACGTGCGACATTAACTTTACGGCTACCGCCTCATTGCTCCAGTTATGCGTTGAGCATGAGGTTAAAAGGTTCGTCTTATCTTCCACCTCTTCTGTATACGGTCTCAAAAACCAAACCCCGTTGAATGAAGAAATGAATGCTGATTGTCTAAATATCTATTCTACTACCAAATATGGAGCTGAACAGTTATGCAAAATGTATTTTGAACTCCATAATCTTCCTACTATAATTTTTCGATATTTTAATGTGTACGGCCCACGAGAGCCCACAAAAGGCGTATACGCTCCTGTTGTTGGTCTTTTCTTAAAGCAATTTAAGGCCGGAAAACAAATGACTATAGTTGGAGACGGCTCCCAGACAAGAGACTTTACTCACGTCAAGGACGTTGTAAGAGCTAATGTACTAGCCGTAAAACACCGTAAAGAAGACTCCTTCGGCCAAGTATTTAACGTTGGAAGCGGAAAAAGCTACTCCGTTTTAGACTTAGCTGAACGCGTTGGAGGTCCTTATAAATTTGTAGAACAACGAGAAGGCGAGGCTCTACACACCCTTGCCAACATTACTAAAATAAGAAAAAAATTAGAATGGAGCCCTTCCGGTGACATAATGAGCTACATCGACTCTAAGAAATGAAAAAGAAAATTTTAATTACAGGCGTCCTTGGGCAAGACGGAGCTAATATGGCCGAAGTCTTACTAGCGAAGCCCGAAGAGCTTCATGTGTACGGGATGATGCGCCGCTCTTCCGTCCCAAATTTTAAAAATATTAAAAATATTAAAAGTCACCCCCGCTTCTCTATAGTAAACGGCGACCTCACTGATGAAGTAAGCATAAATGAAATAGTAAAAAGAATACAGCCAGATTATTTTATAAATTTCGCAGCGAATAGCTTTGTCGGGTGTTCATGGGATATGCCGATGCAAGTGTTTGACGTAAACGCGGTAGGCGTAATAAGGTGCTTAGAGTCAATTAGAAAATTTAAACCTGACTGTAGGTTCTACAGCGCGGGCAGTAGCGAAGAGTTCGGTGACGTAGACTTTTCCCCACAAACGCTTGATCACCCGCTGAAGCCTAGGAGTCCTTACGGGGCTTCTAAATGCGCGGCTCGTCATATAGTTAAAGTTTACCGAGAGTCATATAATCTTTTCGCTATCCACGGGCTTCTTTTTAATCACGAAGGAACTAAAAGAGGAGAGGAGTTCGTGACTCGTAAAATATCGAAAGGAGTGGCTCGAATTTATAGTGAATTAGAAAAAGCAGAGTCACCGCAGTTCCCCGAAGAGAGCTCGACCTTAGTCGCCCCCATTGAGCTCGGATACTTAGACTCTAAAAGGGATTGGAGCGACAGCCGAGACTTTATGGATGGAATTTGGTTAATGTTAAACCAAGATAAACCGAAAGAGTATTTACTCGCTAGCGGAGAAAGTCACTCGATAAGAGAGTTTGTCGAGCGAGCTTTCGGAGTCGTAGGCTTAAAAGGTGAGTGGGAAGGGAGTGGAAAAGAGGAAAAATACACCCTTCACCGTAAACACAAAAAAATAACATTAGTTAAAATTAACCCTAAATTTTACCGACCAGCCGACGTAAACCTCTTACTGGGCGACTCTAGCAAAATCAGAGAAGAGCTTGGCTGGAAGCCGAAGATTTCCTTTGACAAACTAGTAGAAAGTATGGTAACATGGGACCTCAATGAAGCCCAAAAAGAAGCCTAAGTTTACCTTAAACAAGTTAATATACAACAATAAAGGCGGCCAACCAAATATTCGCAACCAAGGCGAGTTCCTCGTATGGAATTTCCTACCTAAAGCCAAGGACTTAACTCAAAAGGAGTGGATTAGGGAGAAAGGGATTGCTAAAAAAATCTTAACAGAAGACTATAAAGACTTCAAGTTCGATTTTTGGCTTCAGTTTACACTGCCGTTTCCCATCCCCAGTTTAGCTTATTTTCGCAAGTCCTCTGCTAAAAGAGATATTAAAAATGGGTATTATAAATTTATCGTACTTAAGAAAATTGATTTTTGCCCCGATCAAGAATATACTTACGATATCCCTAATGGCACGAAAATTTCCAACTACAAAGCCCCCAATACCAGTAAACTAAATAACTTTTTTAAAGATGAAAAAAAAGAAAAATAACATAGAAGACGTTTCCCCTGTTGATCAAATAAATGCCTATCTTCAGGACAACAAAGGTGATCATTACAATTTTGAAGAAGAACGCCATTACACAATATCAAGCGGAAGCTTGTTGCTCGACATCGAAATGGGAGGCGGGATAGGCCCCGGAATTATAAGGGCATCAGGAATTACAGAAGGAGGCAAAACGTCATGTGCCTTAGCTTTTGGCAAAAATTTTCAAAAAGAAAAAAACAGCATGGTCGTGTACGTAAAATCTGAGGGTCGCCTCACTGACGACATGATCCTTCGGGCAGGACTTAGCATGGATAAAGATAAGTGGTTCGTGTACAAAAGTAATGTTTATGAGTCGGTAATAAATTTACTAAGAGAGCTCGTTCATAATAATGATTCCAAAAGAAGGTACATGTTCATCATAGACTCGATGGACTCTTTAGTTCCGAAGGCTGATTTAGAAAAATCTCCAGAGGAAGCTAACAGAGTAGCTGGAGGTGCGCTCTTAAGTTCAGATTTTTTGAGGAAAATGGCCTTGTCCATGACCTCCAAGGGCCATGTATGTTATTTAGTTTCTCAGGTACGGGCAAAAGTTTCCATTAACCCTTACGCAAAAACCGAGGCCCGCGTTACAAACGCGTCAGGCGGAAACGCGCTGCTTCATTACAGTGATTGGATTTTAGAATTTCAAGAAAGATATAAAGCCGACATCATCTTCGATAAGGATGGGAAAACCCCCGTAGGGCATTGGTGTAAGGTAGTTTTCAAGAAAACTCCTAACGAAAAAACAGGCTTACTAGTTAAGTACCCTATAAGGTACGGAAGAAAAGAGGGGAAAAGTATATGGGTTGAAGCTGAAGTCGCAGACATGATGCTCCAATGGGATATGGCTAAAAAAAGTGGCGCTTGGGTATCTATTTCCGATGATCTGATTGAAGAAGTAAAAAGAGAAACTGGAGAAGAGATGAAAAATCAACATCAAGGATTCGATAACTTAAGGAAGTACTTTGAAGAAAATGACAAAATAGGAAAGTATATATTTCATAAGTTTCGGGAGGTTCTTAAAAAGTCATGAGGCTCTATAACGTATACGGCAAATTACAGAAAAAAAATATAAGCCCTTATCTTATAAAATGGGATGGTAGCTCGCGATCTAAAATACAATACGCTGTAAAGCAATTCTTAAAGCCCTTCTGGAAAGCTCAAAGGGTTTACGAAGAGTTTCCGGTGTACGGGACTAGATTAAAAGTGGATATACTTAACGCAACTAAAAAAATAGCTATAGAAGTAAACGGGAGACAGCACTCCTCTTTCAATAAATTTTTTCACTCTAACTCTAGAACTAATTACTTAAAGTCTATAAAAAGAGATATTCAAAAAAGCGAATGGCTCGAAAAAAATGATTTCATGTTGATCGAAATAGAGCAAGACGAAGTCTGTAAAATTTCCAAAGATTTTTTTAAAAAAAAATTTAATATAACTTTATGATTGATTGCATTTACGTTATCGCGCTAGAGCAGACTCTCTCTAATAAAAGGGAAGAAATTATAGAAAGAGTAAAAAAAATAGGTATTAAATCTCTTCAATTAGTTCTATTTAAAGCCGTTAACGGTTTTGACCCTCGGGTTGACTTTGAGTGGAGCACTTTTCCTTGGAAACTAGAGGGGTCTGACAATCACTGGTGGAATCGAGACATTAAAGCCGGAGAAATCGGCTGCGCCCTTTCCCATCTATCCGTTTGGAAGCACGCAGCTCGCCAAGGATATGAAAAAATATTAATTTTAGAAGAAGACTTTGACCCCTTAAAGCCCATTACCTCTGATCTCCTAATTGAAGCAGACCAATCAGATTGGCATCTTTGTTATGCTGGCAGAAACAAAGTAAAGCCCGACTTAGAGGAGGTTTCGGAGAATATTTCTATACCAGACTACACCTATTGCACTCATTCGTATTTCTTATCAAAAACAGGTATTAAAAATCTACTAGATTACGGGTTTGAAAATAAGATAATGCCTGTCGATGAGTTTTTATCAGCTACATTTTGCACTCACCCCCGTAACGATTTAAATTTTATTTGGAAAGATGTTAGGGCCGTAGCCTTTAAGGAAGACTACATAATTCAATCTAGCGCTTCATCAGTTAGCAGTACTGAAAACCTTGAGAAGGTAGTAGCTCCCCCCTCTCTTATAAAACAAACTAGAGATTGGGACCAATGGAAGAGTCGATATCTTAACCCCGCCATGCTCGCCCAAGACTACGACCTGCTAGTTGAAGAGCCTGTAGCTGATGTCGCTCATTTTCCCATCTTTAATAAGGATTTCTGCGACGACTTAATTCAAGAAGCTGAAAAATGCGGCGAATGGACCGAAAAGAGGCATGAATATTACCCTACTCACGACATGCTTCTTTCCACTCTAGGCTTCGATGAAATTTATAAGAGAGTTTTAACTGAGTACGTTTTCCCACTCGGATCGCACTACTATAAGTTAGACGGAAAAAGATGGCTTGAATTAAATTCAGAAAATTTTATAATTAAATATTCGATGGACAAACAGGGTTTTTTGTCTTTACACCACGACCAAAGTGTGTTAAGCTCTGTTCTTACGCTGAATGAAGACTTCGAAGGCGGTGGAACTTTCTTTTTTCGTCAGCAAAAAACTATCATAGGAAAAACTGGAGAAATGTCCCTCCACCCCGGTATGGTTTCACATCGACATGGAGCTAAACCTATAAGCAGTGGAGTCCGATACGTTTTAGTTTCGTTTTTATCTTTACCGTAATATGAGCAAATTATACCGCAACGAATTAGAAAGAGAAACTCTTTACTCTTTACTTAAGCACCCTCAAGTATATATAGAAAACCAATCATGGATTAATCGAGAAAGCTTTCATCACCCCACTCACAAACAAATATTTGACGTTTTCAGGCTACAAGTTTTACACGGAGGCTCCACCGATCCCGTGGTGATAGGCGAAAAATGCATTGAAGCTGGAGCCTTCGATAAAGATGGCGTAGACATTAAAGACTATATCAATAATATTGATTTATTCAAAATCTCCGCAGACGGAGCAAAGGAGCTCGTAAGAGATTTGTCTTTTAATCATGTTTTACGCAAAGCTGAAAGTAAAATTGATCGCTTAAAAACTAAAATTTACTCCTCGTCTTCTAATGACGATAAAACTCAAACCATTCAAGAGCTACAACAAATTAGCAATGAGATAATTCTACCAAGCGATGAAGAGACTCAACCTAAAAAAATATTCTCAGGATACAAGCAAGTTTTAATTGATCGAAGAGATAATCCCATAGATATGATGGGGTACTCCAGCCCCTTCCCTACGTTTAATTCTACTTACGGAGGGTTCGAGCCTAAAATGACTTATGTATTCGTTGGTCGAGGAGGCATCGGTAAAAGCACCATTCTGCATTACTTTTCCAATCACTTATGCAAAGATCACAACCTTCCCACCCTAATCCTAGATACGGAAATGCCCGAAGACTTTGTTAGAGACCGCTTCTTTGCGATGAGAACTAAAATTCCTAATTACGCAATCAGAACCGGAAAGGTAAAGTTCAACCCTGAGCTCGCAGTAAAATTCGAAGAAGAAGTAGAAAAGCTAGATGAAGATATGCCTTTATACATAAAGCATATTCCAGAAGAGGGAATTGAGGAAATGAGACAAATCATTTTTGAATGGTATTACAATGAAGTGGGGGAAGGAAATCCATGCGTTTTAGTTTTTGACTACTTGAAGTGTAACTCTAAAATGCTTAAAAATAACTGGAGCGAGCACCAAGCTCTAGGAGAATTAATAGATAATCTACATAAAATTTCCGGTAAGATAAACGCCATTTTGTTGACGGCTGTTCAAGCGAACCGCAAGGGCGATTCCTTCAATAGATCAGCGGATGGAGTTACGGACGACAGCACTATTATCGCGGACTCTGATCGCATCCAACGGTACGCCGAATTCGTGGCTGAAATAAGACTCAAAACCCCCGATGAAATCGTATTAGACGAGGGAATCACCAATGAAGAAGCTGAAGAAGTTTTTCAAAATATAAACCGAATGGGATTTAATGACTTGCGTTTCGGAACTCATAAGATGATCGTCTTCAAGGGGCGCAGCCAAGGAGAAAACGCTCCCGGAGGACTAGACTTAGTTTCTCGATTAATGCCCAACGGAACCTACCGTCTTGACCGCAACTTTTTTAACCTTCATTTTAATAACTTTGAGATTAGAGAAAAAGGGACTCTTCGAGACATTACGGCCCATGCTGAAAATGGACTCATGCTTGACGACATGCATCCTAACGACAATAATAACGAGCTTCTCTAGGCTTCCCACTCATGAATGTTAAGGAAATATTAGGCGACTTAGGTCTGAAGGGCGTAAAAGATTACAGTCGAGATTATCGCTATGGCGATAAGCTTCACCTAACTATAGATAAAAAAAACGGCAACTGGTATAACTACAAAACTAACTCCGGAGGACCTTTAGCTTACTTAGTAAAAGAGACCTTAAATCTCAGCGTTGAAGACTCAAAAAAATGGCTAAAAGATCGACATAACTTTACCCAATCCTCCGCTCAAAAAATTGAAATTTATGATACGCTTAATTGTCCCGAATTCTTTGAAAGTTCCCTACTCTCCAAGCTTATCCCAAACCACCAATACTGGGTAGAAAGAGGCATAAGCGACTCTGCAATGACTTTATTTAAAGGGGGCGTCGTATCTTCAGGCAAAATGGCTAATAGATATGTTTTTCCAATCTTTAACTCTCAAGAGCGCATTGTTGGGTTTACCGGAAGAAGCGTGAACAACAATCGCATTAAATGGTTTCATAGAGGCAATACGTCGCGATGGGTATATCCGGCCTTCTTTAATTTAAAATATTTAAAAAAGAGTAAAGAAGTAATTTTCGTAGAAGGCATCGGAGACATGTTAAAACTATGGGATTGCGGAATCAAGAATACGTTGGTAAGTTTTGGCTTAAACATAAATAATTCTATTCTAAATTTCTTATTTAAAATAAGGCCTAAAAAAATCTATATCTCTTTTGATAACGACGACTCTGGCGCAGGTAAAAATGCCGCCGTAAAAGTAAGAGGTAAGCTCTTAAAGCACTTTGATCAAGAAAAAATTAAAATCGCTCTAGCTTCCGGAAAAGACTTTGGGGAAATGACACCTGATCAAATTAAAGAATGGCATAAGCAATTAAAAAATAATTAAAATGGAAACCTGCTTTATAAACTCAACTGAATTAGGAGCTCAAAGATCATTTTGCACGTATTATGGTGGAAGCGACGTTTTTACCGACAAAGAAATAGAAAAAATAAAAAGCACAGGAAACTCCCTAACTAACGAAAAAGCAAAAACCTTCGGACAAGGAGAAAGCGATAAAAGCCGCCAAGGATCAGTATCATGGCTGCCGCGCTCCGCTCAAAAAAACGAATGGGTTTACAAGGCGTTATTGAGCCTAGCTCATAAAGCAAATCGTGAGCTCTGGAAGTTTGACTTAATAGGATTTTGGGAAGACGCTCAATATACTACTTACACATGCGCTCCTAAAGGAGAGAATGGAGACTTCTACGACTACCACTTAGACATAGATGGCTCTTACGGAGTGCAGCGCAAGATTAGCGTCGTAATTCAACTAAGTGATCCAGAAGATTATGAAGGAGGCGAATTAGAGCTTAAAACTAGCTCTAGCTCTTATGTGGCTGAAAAAAAGAAAGGAACGGTGTTGCTATTCCCTTCTTTTTGCCTTCATAAAGTCCACCCCGTGACTAAAGGCTTAAGAAATTCTTTAGTTTTATGGGTATCCGGAATGCCCTTTAAATAATGACTGAAAAACAAATACTATCCGCCTCCAAGATAAAAACCTTCGAGTCTTGCTCTTGGAAATATTGGTGTAATTACCACCTCAAGCTCCCTCAGTCCAATAACGACGGAGCAAGACGAGGAACGGTTTGCCACCTAATTTTTGAGCTTTTAGTTAAGCCTCGTCATAAAAAACATTTTAGCCTTATAATGGGGGCGGCTACTCTCGACGCATCTCCAGCAATTAAAAGACTTGTAAAAAAATCCCTTATTAAAGAAGAGGGATATTCTGAAGAAAATTATTTAATGTGCGAGGAGATGATTTTAGTAGGCTTAGACAATGACTTTTACGGCTCCAAAGGGGTCGTGAATTCTCCTGAAAAAGAATTTCTTATTGAAAATAAAAAGCCAGAATATAAAATACGAGGCTTCATGGATAAGCCTATAGAATATGCGAGAAAACTTAAAATTGTAGACTATAAATCTAGTAAAAGTAAATTTAACGAAAAAGAGCTTAAATCCAATGTCCAAGCGATGACTTACACTCTCGCGTCTAAAACGCTATGGCCTAAATTGAAAAGCGTCATTGTCGAGTTTTTATTTTTACGATTCCCTAAGAGTCCAGCTCAGCAAATACGCTTCACAAAAGAGCAGCTCTCCGGTTTCGAATATTATTTAGAGCATATTTATAAAATTATTAATAATTTTTCAGAATCAGATGCTAAAAGCAATTTCGCCTCAAGTCATCCGATGCCGAAAAGGGATGAAGGCTTTTGCGGGCCACTTAATTGCGGCTTCGCCAAACACAAGGGGCAGCTAAAGAAAAATGGTGATTTAATGTGGCATTGTCCGTTTAAATTTGACTTTGAATATTACTCGCTAATAAACTCAAATGGAGACGTTATAAAAAATGCCTTTGACAAGGAGTCTCTCGACGAATCAAAAGGCAAAGTTAAATTGAGCTCCTACAAAGGGTGTCCAGCGCACACTCGAAGTCATGACGCATTTGACTTTATGGATTGACATTAATTTATAAAAACGCTTTAATAAAGCTCTGTGGAAAAATCTCTACCATTTTTTAAATCCCATTACAGCATTGGAAGGTCTATCTTAAATTTAGAAAAGCCCGAAGACGTAATTGATGAAGGTCCTGATTCCGTAATAAAGCTTTGCAAGGATAACGACTTGAAGGAGTTCTACTTGGTGGAAGACAGCATGAGCGGGTTCCTTCAAGCTCACGTAAACTCCGCTGAAAATAAACTTAAATTAAATTTCGGATTAAGGCTTAACGTATGCCATGATTTAACTAAAAAAGAAGAGTCGGCGAGGAAGGAGACGTGCAAGTTCATAGTTTTTGCTAAAAATAAATCCGGCTACCAACGATTAATTAAAATTTACTCTAAAGCTGCTCTTGAGGGGTTTTACTATCAACCCAGAGCAGATTATGACACCTTGAGAGAAGCGTGGAGTGATAAAGATTTAATCTTATGCGTTCCGTTTTACGACTCCTTTTTGCATCTAAATTCTATAATGGGCTACAACTGTATACCTGACATTTCTTTTACCAAGCCCGTATTTTGCATAGAAAATAACTCCCTACCTTTCGATCATTTAATTTTGAGCCGCGTAAATAGATACTGCAAAGACGAATTTGAAAAAGTAAAAACTCAAAGCATTTACTACGCTAATAAAAAAGATTTCAAAGCTTACCTAACCTTTCGCTGTATTGATAAAAGAACGAGTCTCGATAAGCCCAATCTTGATCACATGTGTAGCGATGAATTTTGTTTTGAAAAATGGAAAGCGTAAAAATGGTTATATTACCACATACGCAAGAAATGATAAACGAAGCAAAGAGGTGGGCTACAGAACTTGGCACTTTAAATAATTCCATAACGAGTGGTCGAGGAAATGCCGCTGGTAGAGTTGGAGAATTAGCGTTAAGCACTTACTTGAATGTCAAAACGCCAAGTGATAAATATAACCACGATATTAAATGTAACGGTGAAACTATCGAAGTTAAAACGAAAAGGCGAATAGTAAAACCAAAAAGTTATTATGATGTATCCGTAGCAAAAACCAGCAATCATCAAAAGCCCGATAGGTATGCTTTTATAAGTTTGCAATTTAAAAAAAGTGACTATTATGGAGAAGCAGCCGAAGGCCTACAAAGAAAAGGCGGAAAACAATATTATGGACTAATAAATGTATGGTACTGCGGCGATATGTCATACGAAGAATTCTGGCAAGCCGCCGAACTTTGGGAAAAAGGTCGTAAAGACAGTTCGAACGACTTTACCACTTTAGTGGATATGTACAATTTGCCTATATCCGGCTTACATAAAACATTAATATCCGAAGCGTACGTAGACCCCTTTGATTTTTAAATAATGGACGAACATCTACTTAGATTTGATAAAGAAAAAGAGTTAGTTTTCATTGACTGTGAGACTCTGAACCTCTGTTTGCACTCGTGCCATAATCTCCCTTGGCAAATCGCCATGATTAAGGTGAAAGGGGGCCGTGTAATCGATTCTAAGGACTTTTACATTAAATGGGACACTCACCTTAAGATTAGCAAAGAAGCCGCTGTAATCACGAAATTCAGCCAATCTAAGCTAGATAAGAAGGGTATCACCCCCGAAGAAGCGTTTCCCACTATAGAAGATTGGCTTGACGGCTCAGATCACGTTTTAGGGCATAATATTTTAGGGTTTGATATTTATTTAATAAAATCTTTTTATGATTATATGAGTAAAGATTACTCTCCTTTAGTAAATAAAGTAATAGATACTTTAAGCCTTGGACGTGGGATAGGCCATGAGGTAAAGTATAATCCAAAAGACGATTTCATGGAGTATCAATACCGGATGATTCATAAGATAAAAAAGGGCGTTAGGACCTCACTCAAGGCTTTAGGCCAATCTTACGACATTGATCATAATTATGAGAACCTTCATAATGCCTTAGTCGATTTGGAGCTTAACGTAAAGGTCTGGGATAAATTGAAATGGAAATTTGAAATATAATGGAAGACGCCCCTGCATTTAGTAAGGATTTGACTTTTTTAACGGAAGACTCCGTGAAAAAACTTGATCAATGGCGTAATAGAAAAGATTTAATTACAATTGGAGTCGTCACTTACGGCCAAGACTACTTACTAAAGACTCTAATTAACTCCTTCAAAGCTCAAATTAGCAAAAACTGGAAAATGGTTATTCTGCATGATGGACCAATAAGTAAAGATTTATATTTAAGTTTAGTTAATGATAAATACCTCGCAGACGAGAGGATAGTTCTTCTAACTACGGAGTCTCGATATAATGACTACGGGCATAGCTTAAGGAACATAATTATAGAAAAATATTTAAATTCAGAATGGCTTCTTTTAACGAACGGAGACAATTACTATACTCCTAACTTTACCCAAAACATGAAAAACGAAATAAGCAAAGACAAAGATATCGCTCTAGTCGCTTGCCCTTGCATTTTACAAAAAACCGATCCCATGAAGCCTGAGCTTAGACTAAATTACGTTAATAATCCGACCATTCAAATAGGGCATATAGATATGGGGCAATTCATCGTCAAAACGAGCTTTGCTAAAAAATTTAAATTAAACCCCACGGCAATCGCGGACGGAGAGTTTTGCGTGCAATGTGTCGCTGCAATTAAAAAAGAGGGCAAAAAAATTTACCGGACTTACTCCATAGATTTCATACACAATAACTAATGAACGCTTTAAGTAAAATTAAAAAAATAAATCTCCCCCTGCATGGAGTAAGACTTCCTTCCTTTAAAGTTTCTAATGAGCAAAAAAGAAGCTTAAAGTTAAGCGAAAACCTAAATAATGAAGAGTTTGTAAAAAGCGTTTGCATTAAAGCCTTAAAAGATAAAAACGTATATAATGAAAAATATATAGAAAGATTTAAATATGAGTTCTCTACCTTAAAAGATTTAGGCTTTATTGATTATATCCTATTGGTATGGGACGTAATTAACTATTGCAATCAAGAAATGATTCCTACCGGACTAGGGAGGGGAAGCGCGGCTGGTAGTCTTATTTTATATTTAATGGGCGTTACTAAAATTGACCCTGTAGAAAATGACCTATTCTTTGAAAGATTTGTCTCTAAAATTAGAGCTAAAAAAAAGGAGGTGGATGGCGTTATCTACCTAGACGGAGCTCTAATGTGCGATGTAGATTTGGATATTTGCTATTACAATCGCCAAAGAGTTTTACGATATTTAGCGGAAAAATTCTCTGGAAAAACTAGCAAAATTTTAACCTTTAACACTTTAAGCGCAAAGCTCCTAATAAAAGAATGCGGCAAGATCGCGGGAGCAAAAACAGAAACAGAGATGAACACTGTCTCTGCGATGATTCCTAAAGTATTTGGTCAAGTAAAAGATATAAGAGAAGCCCGCGAGGAGGTCGAAGATTTTCGCGATTGGTGCGAGGAGAACGAAGAAGTGTACGACATAGCCTTAAAGCTGCGAGGCTTAGTTAAAAATAAAGGGGTTCACCCATCTGCCGTCATCATATCTTACGACCCACTAGAAGAAAGCTGTCCCTTAGAGCTTACCTCCGATAAAAAAAGCTCTGTAGTTTCATTCGACATGAACTGGGCGTCAATCTCTAATGTAAAATTAGACATACTTGGGCTAAGGGCCGTTTCCGTAGTTGACGATGTCTGCAAGAAAGTCGGAATTAAAGCTACAGACATAGACCTTGCTCACGAAAGTATTTATCAAAATTTATATGATTTACGCTCCCCTCATGGACTTTTTCAAATTGAAGCGGAAACAAATTTTAAAGTTTGTCGAAAAGTCAAACCTAAAAACCTTGATGAGCTAAGCGCTGTTTTAGCTCTTGCTCGCCCCGGAGCCTTGGCGTTTGTTGACCAGTACGCTAATTATACAAATAATGATGTATACGAGGCTATCCACCCCTTCTTTGATGACATCTTGACATCAACTGGAGGCGTAGCCTTGTACCAAGAGCAGTTAATGAAAATGGCTCATAAAATAGGGTTCACATTAGATGAGGCTGAAATCTTACGTCGTATCGTAGGCAAAAAGAAGGTGTCTGAAGTAAGAAAATGGAAAAAGAAAATTAAAGACAAAATAACAGAAAATGGCCTTTCTGAAGACGTGGGAGACGTGCTATGGAAAATCTTAGAAGACTCAGCTAATTACTCCTTTAACAAGTCTCACTCTATTTCGTACGCTGCCCTAGCCGCTATAACGGTATATTTAAAATTTAACCATCCTCAACAATTTTTCTTAAGCTTGCTTAAGATGACTCGACACGAGCCTGATCCAATTAATGAAATTTCGAAGATTCATAAAGAAATGGATATATTTGAAATTAAACTATTACCTCCCCATTTAACTAAGTCTAAAATGGACTTTAGCGCTGAAGGGAAGGATATTAGATTCGGCCTACTCTCTATCAAGGGAATATCTGATAAATCTATAGAAAAACTCGCGTCCTTCAAGCAAGAATACGAATCAAAATTTGAAATCTTCGAAGCAGCTAAGCAAGCCGGACTTAACATCGGCTCTTTGTGTGCTCTTATCCAAGCAGGAGCTCTAGAGGGAGATTTTAAACAAAGCAGGACTAAGGTCGTATACGAATCTCAGCTCTGGAATATCCTCACCTCTAAAGAGAAAACCCTGTGCCAAAGACTTGGGGGTAAATTTAATTATAATTTAGTAGATATAATTAAATATTTAAAAGATAATTTAGACGAAAAAGGAAAGCCCTTCATTAAAGACAGCCGAGTAGAAACTATTAGAAAAAAATCCGCTCCATATGCTAAAATTTTCCATATTAATAAAGTGTCTGAGTCTTTCGCTAACTGGTATTACGAAAAATTTTTACTCGGATATACCTATAACAAATCTTTAAAAAATATTTTCGACAAAGATCACTCTGGGCTCATCTCGGTAAGGACGGCTTGCGAGGTCCCTTTGCGACATAAAGTTAAATTTGTAGGCTCCCTCGAAGAAGACCCGTACAGCGGAGTTTCACGCTCAGCCAAGAAAAGTCGTTACATGCGTATGCAGGTAAGCGATGATTCTGGTTCTATAAAAGTAATGATCTTTAATGAGAAGATGGATTCTTTTAAAAGTAAATACCGAGCTAAAGCAAATGATATAATTCTTGTTCAAGGCACTAAATTCGAAGATGTGATTTTTGCTGACGATATCGTCGTTAAAAGCGAAAAGGTATTTACAAAATTATCTCAAATAAGGGGCTCAGAAGACGTTGAAGAAATCCTTGACATTTAGAGATAAAAAAAATATTATATACCCATGTTAAGCTTCTTTAAAGCAAACCCTAGTAATACCGGAACCGCTTGTTCTTTCTGGCTCAATAGTAAGGACGGGTCTTTTTGGTGCAGTTTATTAAAGCAGTCCGCTTGGGACTCCAACAAGAAAAGAGGCTCTTTTGCCGCTAATCGCGATACCAACAAGCACGCCCGCGTTAAATTTAATGCCGTAGAAGTTTGCGGCTTTATTGAAGTTATAGAGAATAATATTGAATTAAAAGATGCGGGAGTTAATGGATACCATTCTAGCCAAAAGCAAATTGTAAAATTTAGCTTTGTCCCTATAACCTCTAAAGACGGAAGGAACGGCTACGCTCTTTCGGTTACAAAAGAAGATAAAGAGGACTCTACGAACCAAGTCCAATTTAGAATTGGCTTTAGTAAAGCTGAAGCACGCTCCCTATCAATTTATTTTGATGAAATGGTCAGAAAAAGCTTTAAATCATTTGGAGAAAGCGAAAATGAAGAGCCCTCTCCTGAACCTAAAGTTAAAAAGGCTATTCAGCCTACTGAAGATAAAGAGCCTGAAAATTTTGACTTTTGATGTCCCGAAGAAAAGTATTAATTCAAAGCGATTTTTCGTTACTTAAAACAGGATTCGCTAAAAACGCCAAAACAATTCTATCTTACCTATATCGAACGGGTAAGTATGATATTGTGCACTATTGCTGCGGCCTTTCCGAAAAGCATCCGGACCTTCCTAGAACTCCTTGGAAATCTATCGGATGCCTCCCTGCTTCGCGAAAAAAAATTCAAGAAATAGAAAAAGACCCTACAATTAATAAGATCGCTGCCTATGGCGCATATTATCTAGATAACGTAGTCGAAGCAGAAAAGCCAGACGTTTACATCGCTATTCAAGATATATGGGGCGTTGATTTTGCAACTAATCGTAAATGGTTTAATAAAATTACCTCCGCAATATGGACCACCTTAGATTCTTTACCTATTCTGCCTACAGCTATAGAGACAGCTAAAAAAGTTAAAAACTATTGGGTCTGGAGTAACTTTGCCACTAAAGAACTTAATCGAATCGGTTACGAGAACGTTAAGACTTTACACGGAGCTCTAGAAGATAAAGACTTCTTTCCTCTTTCAGCTCAGGAAAAGTCGTCACTTCGGAAAAAGAACAACATAAGTGAAAAAGATTTTCTGATAGGCTTCGTATTTAGGAACCAGCTCCGCAAGTCTATACCAAACTTACTTCAAGGATTTAAAAAATTTAAAAAATTAAATCCGGACAGCAACGCAAAACTTCTCCTTCACACTCATATGGAAGAGGGGTGGCCTATACTATCCCTTGCAAAAGAGCAAAAGATAAACGTAAATGACATACTCGTTACTCACATTTGCTCTAAATGTAGAAATTTCTCAGTTAAGCCTTATGAGGGGCCTAATAAAAGATGTAATTGTTGCGAAAATGAAAACTCCTTAAACTCTACGGGAGTTTCTATGGGCGTAGACGAAAATCAGTTAAATCAAGTTTATAATTTAATGGACGCTTACTGTCATCCATTCACCTCCGGAGGTCAAGAAATACCTATTCAAGAAGCTAAATTAACAGAATTAATCACTTTAGTTACTAACTATAGCTGCGGAGCTGAAATGTGCGAACAAGAGGCTTGCTCGCTACCATTAGAATGGTCTGAGTATAGAGAATTTGGGAGTAATTTTATTAAAGCTTCCACTCATCCGGACTCTATCGCGTTACAACTTGAAAAAGTTTATAAAATGGATTTAGAGCAGCGCAAAGAAATGGGTAAAAAAGCTAGGCGTTGGGTTATAGATAACTTCTCGATAAACGTTATCGGTAAAAAACTAGAAGACTTTATAGACTCTTCCCCTAAAATAAAAGCAAAAGACTTTCCGGTTATGGAAAAGTGCGATCCTAATGCTAAGATTCCAGTCGCGGACAGCCAGTCTCACTGGATTAAGTTACTTTATAAGCTTATCCTAAAAACAGAGGTGGCAGACGATGACGAAGGGCTAAAGTACTGGTTGACCGAGCTTAATAAAGGGACTCCCTCTGGGGTTATAGAAAAATACTTCCGGCGCGTAGCTCTGAAAGATAATGTAAAAAAAGAAGAGAATAAATTTAAAGGTATAGTGGATGAAGATGACGAGGGTAAAAGACTTTTATTTGTAATACCGGATGATCCGATAGACATCTTCTCTTGCACGTCCCTCTTTAAATCAATTAAGGAAAGCTACAAAGGATTTAACTTATACGTAGCCACGCGAAAAGAATTTTTCCCCATACTTGAGGGTAACGACTTTATCCATAAGGTCATTACCTATGACGAGTACCATAATAACGTAAAAGAAATAGAAGAGAAAAAATATTTTAATGTAGTTTATACGCCACAACTAAATAATTTAAATTTTCATCACTTCAATCGGGACGTGACGAATTACTGCGTGTTATGAACTTTTTAGAAAATTACGCTTTATCTTGCAACTTAAAGGTAGATAAGCCTAAAATTAGAGATTCCTACTATCCTATTCTTTATGATAATTATATCGTGATTGACTCATCTTCCGTCGATCCCTTATTCGTATATGAGCATTGGCAAAAAGTCTTAAATCTCATATCTGAGCCTCTGCGAAAAAAAGGAATCTACACGCTTCAAATAGGACCTCCGGATAGCCCACGACTAGAAAATATCCATCGGACTAACGGAACGACTACTTACAATCAGATTTCTTACGTTTTAAAAAAGTCAAAACTTCTAGTCTCAGGAAACTCTTTTTCTTTGCACGTCGCAACGTCTTTAGGCTTAAGGTCTATTTCTCTAGTTAGGAACCGTGAAGCGTCCCCGTTTTCCCCCTATTGGAATGAAAACTGCGACTCTCTTACCGGCTGCAAGGACGACGCTTTTGACGGGAGGCCAATTAATCAAATTAAGCCTGAAGATGTTGCTAAGTCGATTTGCAGCTTTTTTAATATAGATTTAGATTTTCCTTTTAAAACTATATACATAGGCGAAAAAAATAAGGACGGAATGGAGTTTGTCGAAAGCATCCCTAATCAGTCTGTTAATTTAACTTCGATGGGGGTTTCTTCTATAATTTTTCGTATGGACCTCATTTATGACGAGAGCTACTTATCCAAGCAGCTTGAGCAGGGAAAATGCACCATAGTTACTAACCGTAGAATTAATTTTAAAATTTTAGAAAATTTTAAAAGTAATATAAATGAAATCGTATATATGGTTCAAAAAACGAATGATGACGAAGAGTTTTGTCGTTTTTGTATAAATTTAGGAGTCTCTGTAATATTAATTTCCGAGCTCTCAGTAAAGGAAACTAATCATAAAAAAATGATTTACATGGATATAGGTAACATCCTCCCTCAGAATCCTCATACGAAAACTAAGAAAAAAATATCTGCTCTTTGTGATTTAAAAAAATGTGTTTACTTATCTAATAAGTATACGCTTAGTAATGGGAAAATATATACTAGTGAAGCCTCATGGCTTTCAAATACTGAAGCTCAGTCTAAAAAGTCTGTACAAAATATATACCTAAAAGACGATAAGTTTTGGAAAAATCTAGATACTTACTGGATACTAGAAAAATGTATTGACTTAAAAAAATAAATGCTTTAAGCTTATCCACATGAGGAAAAAGAAAACAGAACTACCAGAGATGGGCGTCACCCGTAACTCCGGAGGTCTTATTGATGACGATTCGGTTAAATATCACTTTACGGAAGACGGATTAATTGATTGGAGAAAAATGGTAAAAGACTGCTATCTTTACCCTAACCCAAGCAAAACTCTTTCTGAAACCGACATTTCTAAATTAGAAGATCGCGACCTTTGCATATTACTAGGAGGCCTAAAGGAGCTCGCTCAAATCCGAGGGTATACAAGCGTTAACTATGAAGTGGTATCCCCTTCCCCAGATTACGTAGTCGCTACGTGCAGAATAACTTGGGCTCCCAACTTCGAAACCGAAAACAAAGAAGTTACTTTTTCTGCAATAGGAGAATCTTCACTTAACAATACTACGGGAATAGCTGGAGTTTACTACCTTGCGTCCACCGCAGAAAATAGGGCGTTCGCTCGCTGCATCCGCAGCTTTCTAAGGATTAACGTCGTCTCAAGAGAAGAGCTCGCGAAGGGCTTCTTAAGGCCTAAATCAAATGAGTCTTCCTCAGATGTATCGTCCGGGGCTACTTCCCCAGCTAGTCTTCTCGAAGAAACTATGAAGAAAAAAGGAGTGCCCTTTTCTCAAATAAAAGCTAAACTTGTAGAGGAGAAGATTGAAGGGGCAGAAGAGATGAACTCTGTTAACGACATGCCTAAAGATAAAATCTTCGAATTCATCGATAGAATCAAAAAGGCAAAAGGTAAAAGCTAAAGCTAACTAAGTAACTTTAGCGCAATTTTCATCGCACGCCTTAAGGCATTTTTCAAAATTAGGCACAGGATAAATCTTATGTTTTTCTAAAAGTAGCTTCCTGCTTTCCTCCGGACCCACTGAAGTGCTTACCGAAGGATTTCTCTTGAAATAATGATGAGTTATTAAATCTTCTACAGGACACATTTCTACTCCGTCTTCGTAGCATAATTCCCACCATTTCATTATATCTTCATAAGCCTTAAAGTCTTCACGAAAAAATTTCCCACTTTCAGGAATCAAGCTCGCGTGGAATAAAGTTGCCCACCATGCAAATTTTAAATGCTCTTTTACGTCGCTCGCCTCGACTAAGCTGCAAGCCTCTCGGTTTTGAAATATTTTATATCCCCCATAAACAAAGGAGGCTTGTAGTCTTTCCATTTCAGGATATAACTTTAACCTATCTGGGCCCATCTCGTCATCCGCGTCCATAGCGCAAATAATGGGATATTCGTTTTCGTATTTTTTAGCTAACTTTAAGGCTCTATTCTTTGCCGCTCCAACGCTGTAAGACTTAGTAAATTTTTTTATTATATAAAAGTCATAACTTAAATTGGGGGTAATTTTTTCTAGCTCTTCTGCTGTATGGTCGGTGCTTCCGTCGTCAGCGAAAACGAGTATCCATTTTTTATTTTTAAATACTTCATCTACGCTTTCGAGGCAACGCTTAAGAAAATAGGCGCAATTATACGAAGAGATAACTACTTGATATCTTTCTTTTATTTCCATTTTTCAATAGGGCAGCTTTCGGTTTCCATCCACAGCTTTCCTTTGGTGCAGCCACACCCTTTATGATTGCATTTTCCCATCCCAAGTCTAGCAGACTCGTCCCAAAAAGAACAGCTCCTACAAGCTTCTAATCTTTTCGAGAATTGTTTTTTAGTAACTATTTTAAATCCTGATTTTACCCATTTAGACGTAGCTTTAGCGAAGTTACTGCTCATCTCCTTCACTGTAGGAGGTTTAGGTTGACTCTCTATGCTCTCCCGAACTATATCGTATATATATTTTCCCGGAGCAGGGTTTTTATCCATTTCCCGTTTATTTCTATTTTTCTGCTTAATAGAGGTGAAATACGTAATTAAGTGTCCTTGGGAGGCCGTTGCGGTCCACGAATTAGGGTTTGGAGTATAAAAATTTTTATTTTTTGTTATTTTTAATTCCCCTATGCCCCCTTTAATGACGATAGGCTTTTCGTCGGTAGCGTCCACTAATTGAACGTCAAATAGTTCGGCTATTAAACAGTTATTCTGAAGAGTCTCGTCTTCTTGATCGCAAAAATTAGAGAGTATATTTTTTTTAATTTTTTTATATTCTGCTATGATCATGATATAGTCCATGTGCCGTCCGGTAAAAGAGTAATCGTAGCGAGTAATGCGGCTTGCCCTACGAGAGCTTTTGGGTTAGGCCCTCCTATTGTAGTGCTGCAATAAGTATAAGGGTTATTTGGCGCTTCTTGGTAGCGCCAACCCGACGCGTCCTCTTGACGAGGAGGCCCAGCGCTGCTGAAGGACTTTACTCCTAGAGAGTTGGTTTTATCTTTAGTCATTTCGTGAACCCATACCTTACCCTTACATTGGCCCTTTTCCCCACTATGTCCATATACATTAAGCTCGTAAGTCTCTCCCTCAGGAGGCGTGCTAACAGTAGCTTTAAAGGCTGAGAATCCCCCAAAATCGTCTGGACCAATATCAAATAAATCTTGAACCCCATTGCTAAATGCCGCCGTTCTATAACAAGACACCACATTATCACAGTAAAACTCTAAAGCCTCGCACCCTTTAGTGTTTGGACCGAACGTTTGAGCTACTCCATTTTTAGTATTTCCCGGAAGTATGTTCGAGCACTCCTGATCCGCGCTACCACTCGGACACTCTTTATCCCCAGCTTTTGTTACTCTAGGGTCAATAGCTTTAGTTCCGTCTCCTCCATTCTTACAGCAAGGTCCTTCAACGCAAATTTCATTGTTATCATCCCTCTTTAACCACATAGCGGCTAGAGTAACTCGCGGTCTATCACAATTATAATTACCATGAGAGCACTGCGCTCCGGAGCCAAAGTCTCCATAATCCCCGAACACGGCGTCGCGGGTATTATAACTAGGAGTTAACCACATTATATTGAAAACTAATTCTCCCGCAGGAGGCCCAGCAGGAGCAGGACCACACCCCACATCAATCGCGCACAAGCAAAATCTATTTGCATTAGCGTCTTGCCTTGTATTTAAAGTGTTTGAAGCAGGGACGTTCGAGGTGCTTGATTGACTACCGCTAGAGGTACTTCCTCCTACCCCCTGTATGCATTCCCCATAGTTTGGCTTATCAGGATCATTTTGATACCACGTTGCTCTGCCTCCCGAAGTCGCCCCGCCTTCTCCACCGAAGCCTTCCATCCCCCCGCTCTCGCAAGGATTGATACATGAATTTCCTAACCCCGGTATAGCCTCGCATTTTAATCCCGGCCCGCATTTCTCTAAATCATTTTTCCCAATGCCGCATGGTAATCCTAATAAGCTCATTATTTATCCTTTCTCCAGCTACCCCAGAATTGTCTATTCTGATCCATTTCCTCTTCTGAGAATACGGGAAATCTAGTTTTTTTTCTACCTTTGCGTATACCGCTTAATTTTAAAATTATTTTTCTTGGAATATGATTACTAAATTTAATGTTTATAATTCCGTTCTCAACTTCGATTCCGCATAAGCACGGAGAAGAGGTCGTGTAACCAATCGCCTCAATAGTGCCTTCTTCACATACGTGGATAAATTCTTCGTCAATTTTATAGCTCATATTCAGATTGCCGGAAGTCTCTATAGAAATTATATCCTCGAATCTAACTTCTGGCATTTCTACGCAAGTTAATCCTACAAAAGTTTCTTTTGCAAGTCCTTCCACGATTGCGTGTTTATCAGCAGCGCCTTCGGTTCCCTTTTGACCTTTGGAGCCATCGCTACCATTAGGACCAAATGGACCAAGAGGGCCAAGAGGGCCAAGAGGGCCAAGAGGGCCAAGAGGGCCAAGGTTTCCTTTGAGCCCCTTTTCCCCTTTCATGTCGCAGTTATCCCTGAGATAACTAGCTTCAACATAGCTGACCACTCCCGCCTCATGAGTTAAGAGGGTGCAACTATCATAATTGGGTATATCTCCAACGGTTAATCGGTCTTGAACCGTTACCATGCTAACTCCAACCGCTCCAATATCTATGGAGGTAGCTGCGGTCCCGAATTGAATTGCGCTCGGAGTGGTGAGCAAATTTACGCTAGAGGCGTTAGACTCTATTGAGCCAGCATTTAGATTTATCGTAGCCGCTGCGCCAGCCCCCATTGAAATTGTTGTTCCTGCTCCCGCAAAATTTACGGTGGTAGGTGTGTCGTTTATTAAATTGAACGCAGTGCAAGTAGTGGTTATATCGCAGCCATTGACCGCTAAGTCTTGTTGTAAGACAGCGTTTCCCTTAACGTTAAGAGCCCCGTGAATGGAAGTATCGTCTCCATTTTGAGCTAAGTCTGTCGTGCAGGTTGAAATAAAGGTCTGTACGGTAGTGCTGTCCTCGCAAGTGTTTCCAAAAGTAGTATCGCAACTAAAGGTTGCTGTTGCGTCTACGGTCAGAGTATCGCTGCAGGAATTTCCAAGAATAGTATTCCCCTTAACGGTGAGGTCCTCATCTACTACAGCGCTTCCGGATACAATTAAGTCTTCCCCTACGTATAAATTGTTATGAATATACGTGTTCCCAAGGTCTAAGTTGAAATTCGCGTCGCCGCAATGATGATCTATTATTCCCGTTATGCCATGTATATTACTGCAATCACTTCCTAGCTGAGTGTCGCCAGAATTAGTAAAAATAGAGAAAACGTTACCAAGGTTAATTCCTGAGCTTTGGAGGCCAAATAAATTACCGATGCTGTTGGCGTGCGAGCCATCATTAAATATATCTATGTTTGTAGCGTTCGAAGTTATCTTATACCCAGTGACATTAGAGCCCATCCCTTTGCCAATTAACTCCATGTGGCCGCCGCTAAATCTATGAGAGGTTCCGCTTGTTCCGTAATTAATATCTACAGTAGAGCCTCCTATATTCAGGTAAGCGAGATTATCCCCGCTGTGATTAAATAAGTTGAACTCACTACAGTCTGTCGTTTTGATGTCGCAGCCATCAATTGTTAAGTCTCCTTTTAGGAAAGTATTGCCCTTTACGTTAAGATCGCACTCCATTGTAACTGGAGAACTGACAGTGAATGTACCTGTGCAGCCTGAGCCCCAAGCAAAAGTTCCCGCTCCCGTAAGGCCCATTAACCCCGTAACGATTGAGCCATTCAATGAAAA
>TARA_R110000824_G_scaffold222077_1_pt1 | contig 49069 bp, 49 predicted proteins | sample TARA_R110000824 | Tara Oceans TARA_R110000824 (sample SAMEA4397747) | marine metagenome | biome: Polar Biome; feature: [MES] marine water layer (ENVO:01000295) within the mesopelagic zone...; material: water (ENVO:00002006), including particulate matter (ENVO:01000060) such...
GTCTCCCCATGCGAGAGTAGGTCATCGTCAGGCACCTATACCACGAAAAACCCAGCCATCCGGCTGGGTTTTTTGTGTGCGTGAAAGAAAGCCATTACTTTCCATATAATTAATTTTTATCAGCACTCCAAAAATAAATGTTTTAAATATATTTATAACAATAGCTTGCGTATTTAACATGGTATTGTTGCCAAGCAGCATCTAGTATTATGCTGCAAGTGCAAGATTTAAAATCTCAGGAGGAGAAACGATATGACGACGGAATTAGCCAAAAAGTTAGCAATTGCCCTATTTATGGCGTTAATGGCAGGCGGGCTTGTTGCCTGTGATGATCAAGGCCCAGCTGAAGAAGCGGGTGAAAGCATTGACGAAAGTGCAGAAGAAGCCGGTGAGAGCATGGAAGAGCTCGGTGAAGATATGGAAGAGGCTGCCGAAGACTAGGCAGAATAAGCATGTGATTGCTACGTTAACAAAGCAGCCGCTGAAAAGCGGCTGCTTTGTTTTTGTATCGTGTCTATTATGATTCCAATAATGATAAAAATTAAGGAGGCGCTGTGCAGTTACAACGTGAAAAAAGCCTACTGCTGATGGTCGATTTTCAGGCTGGCCTGCTGCCTGTGATTGAAGGTGGTCAAGAAGCCGTTACCGAGGCGGCCTGGCTAGGCGAAATGGCTTGCCTGCTTGAGGTACCCGTTTGGTTAACCGAGCAGAATCCTGAAAAGCTAGGTGGTACCGCGCCATCTCTATTGGCCGCTCTAAACGATTATCTACTGTGGCAAAAACAGCATTTCAGCGTGATGGCAGAAGCTGAATTTGAATCAGCATTAAAAGCATCAGGAAGGACGCAGATTGTACTGTGTGGAACAGAAGCGCATATCTGCGTGCTGCAAACGGGATTGGGGTTGCTAGCGGCAGGTTACGAGCTGTATTGGCTTAGCGAAGCGTCTGCCAGCCGTCGACCACAAGAGGCTACGATGGCGCGCGAGCGTGCTTGCGCAAGCGGTGCGGTGACTGTGACAGCTGATATGGTGGCTTATGAGTGGCTACACCGCTGTGACACAGCGCAGTTTAAAGAGGCGCACCAGCGGTTTTTAAAGCCGCGTTCTTCACGCCCCGTACGTTTTTTCTAGATTGTACCAGCCCGGTCGTTCGCTTTAGCGATCAGTTTCTTTGCGAGTGAAAACAAAGGTATCACCCTGAGACGCCGAGGCATCAAAACGGTAGCCCGCCACATCGAAGGCCTTGAGCTCATTAGGTTCGTTAATCTGCTGCTGAATTAGCCAAGCACTCATCAGACCACGTGCCTTTTTGGCATAAAAGCTAATGATCTTGAATGTGCCATGCTTCTCGTCTTTGAATACCGGCGTAATCACCCGCGCATCAAGCTGTTTCGCATCAACCGCCTTAAAGTATTCATTAGAAGCGAGGTTCACCAGTACCTTGGAGCCGCTTTCAGCAATGGCCTCATTGAGTGCAGGTGTTAGGGTGGGCTTCCAGTAAGCATAGAGATCTTTACCGGCGCTATTAGATAACTTGGTGCCCATTTCCAGCCGATATGGCTGAATTAAGTCCAATGGCCGTAGCAGGCCATATAAACCGGAAAGTATGCGTAGGTGCGATTGCGCATAACGATTTTCAGCCTCACTGAAGCTTTCGGCTTGTAGGCCAGTGTAAACATCACCCTGAAACGCCTGAACAGCAGGTTTGGCATTATGTAGGGAGAAAGGGGGCTGCCACTCTTCAAAACGTGCGGCATTCAGGCCCGCTAATTTATCGCTGATACCCATAAGTTCGCTGATTTGCTGCGGCGAATAGTCGCGTAAAATATCGATCAGCGCTTGGCTCTGTTTCAGGAAGTCGGGCTGCGTCACTTTTTTTGTGGTGGGTGGGGTTTCAAAATCCAGCGTTTTAGCGGGAGATATAACGCTCAGCATTGCATGCTCCTGTTTGTGCCCAGGTAAATAAAAGCCGATTATAAGTGGGTTTAGTATACCAAGCCTCGGCGAAGGCCGAGGCTATAGTGGCGATAGCTTGGTGAGAGCCGCCTTGTTCTGAATGACGATTTTTAAGAGCGGCTTTTAAAGACAGTTGTTAAGAACAGGTTTAAGGGCAGGGATTAGGCATGCGACGATGAATATCTTCGATTGCCTCTAGCACGTCGTCATCCAGCTTGAGGCTCTCGCTGGCAAGATTGCTTTCCAACTGCTCCATGGTGGTCGCGCCAATAATGTTACTGGTTAGAAAGCTGCGCGAGTTAACAAAAGCCAACGCCATTTGAGCAGGATTTAAGTCATGCTGTTGAGCCAGTGATACATAGGCTTGCGTGGCAGCTTCTGCTTCTGGGGAGGTATAGCGTTTGAAGCGCTCATAAAGCGTCAGGCGGCCTTTTGGCGGTTGGGCACCGTTCAGATACTTACCTGAGAGAACACCAAACCCTAGCGGCGAATAGGCGAGTAGCCCTACGTCTTCACGATGCGCAATTTCAGCCAAACCCACTTCAAAGGAGCGGTTGAGAAGGTTATAGGGGTTTTGGATAGACGCCACGCGCGGCAAGTCCAGCTTGTCGGCGAGCTGTAGCGAGCGCATGACTCCCCAAGGCGTATCATTAGAGAGCCCAATGGCGCGCACCTTGCCTGCATCAACCAGCTCTTTTAGTGCAGATAGTGTCTCTTCCAGAGGCGTGGCGTCTTCATCTTCGCTATGCACATAGCCTAATTTGCCGAAGAAATTAGTTTGACGGTCTGGCCAGTGCAGTTGGTAAAGATCAATATGATCCGTATTTAAGCGCTCTAAGCTTGTATCGATGGCCTGATGAATATGCTCGCGGGTGAGGCGTGGACCACCCCGGATATGGTCAAGCCCTGGGCCGGCAGCTTTCGTTGCGATGATAAGATCGTCGCGGGAGCCACGCTGTTTCAGCCAGCTACCGATATATTGCTCGGTAAGACCCTGGGTCTTAGCCATCGGGGGGACCGGGTACATTTCAGCGGTATCAATGAAATTGATGCCAAACGCCACGGCTCGGTCAAGCTGCTCATGGGCTTCGGCTTCGCTATTTTGCTCGCCAAACGTCATCGTGCCTAAGCAGAGTCGACTGACCTCCATACCGGTTCTGCCAAGTGGGCGCGTTTGCATTTTTATCTCCTTACTAAGGCGGAATTGCCAAAAAATAAGCCACCCTGGCAGGGTGGTAAACGGCGTATGCATGGCATGTTAGCGAGGCTCTGAGAAAGCAGCAAATTAATGGGGTTGAGTCGTCGCAAAGGCAGGCGTATGCTTGCCAGCCCATCGACCGGCTAAAGGCCGGTTTCTCGTGTGGTTGGTAGCTATTTTTGGTGGCTGCTGGCCCAAGGTTCCAACAGATAGGCAGGGTGGTTTGCCATGCTGCAGGCATCAACGTTGTTTACTCGGCTAGAGTTTCGCCTAGCTGAACGGCTGTTTCATAATCACTGGCTGTTGCCGCGTTCACCGCGCACCCAGCGTTTAACGATGCGCTTGTTTAAGCGCTGTGCGGAAGCGGGTCATCCTGACGCGCTCTCTGTATACGGCCATATGTTGTTTCATCGCAGTCAGACGCCGCAAGACAAGGCGCGCGGTGCACGATATGTCTTGGAAGCGGCGCATGCCGGGGATGTAAAGTCACAATATCAGGTGGCACAAATCCACGAGCATGGCTGTGCTCAGTACCCCCGCCGTGAAGATTATGCGGTGACCTGGTATGCCCGCGCTGCCCAGTCTGGGCATTTTTTAGCCGCCGAGCGTCTTGCCCGAGCTTATCGCCTGGGTGAGCTAGGCTTGACGGTAGATGATGAGCGAGCCGCTTATTGGCAGCGACAGGCCGAACAGCAGCCGCTAGATGACGTGGCCGCCGCATAAGCGCTTTCACGTTTTGATTGAGTGAGGAAGGTTGTGTCCGAGACGCTACCCACAGTACTAGATATTGAAGCCTCCGGATTTGGGCGTGGCAGTTATCCCATCGAAATAGGCATCGCACGGGCTGATGGAAGCTGCTGCGCCTTTCTCATTCAACCGCTAGATGAGTGGACGCACTGGGACCCAAAGGCGGAGCTGCTGCACGGTATCTCTCGTGAGCGCCTCATTCAGGAGGGCTATCCCGTGCGTCAGGTTGCCCACTGGTTAAACGATGAGCTGCGCGAGTTAGGCAAGGCCTACAGTGATAGCTGGGGCTACGACAACACCTGGCTTTCCCTGCTCTTTCATCACGCGGGTATGCTGCCGCGTTTTCGCCTTGAGGCGCTAAGGATACTGCTCAGCGAAGAGCAGCAAGCGTTATGGAGCGACACCAAAGAAGCAATGATCGCCGAACGCGGCATTCACCGTCATCGGGCAGGTGAAGATGCACGTTTGCTACAATTAACTTATCAGCATACCCGCCAGCTCACCGAGCGTATGGGCCGCTAGTAACGTCTCCCTCACTCTTCCCTCGTCAGCACTCTCACTCTTCCCTCGTCAGCACTCTCACTCTTCCCTCGTCAGCACTATAGCTGAGCTTCTAATGCATCAAGCAGTTCATTGGATGTTGCTGCGTCGAGCAGCATGTCACGAGTGGCGGATGCCAAAAAGCCATGGCTGACAGTACTGTCTAAAAAGGTCAGCAGCGGTGAATAGAATTCGTCGATGTTAAGCAGCCCCATGGGTTTTTCATGCAGGCCCAGATAGCCCCACGTCCATATTTCAAACAGCTCTTCAAAGGTGCCAATCCCGCCGGGTAAGGCAATAAAAGCGTCGGCATTAGCCGCCATGGTGGCTTTGCGTTCATGCATATTACGCACCCGAATCAGCTCGCTTAACCCAAAGTGTGCCTGTTCTCGCTCCACTAAGTGTTCAGGCATTACGCCAATGACATTGCCGCCTGCCTCCAACACTGAATTCGCCAGCTCACCCATCAGGCCAATGCGTGCCCCACCATAAACCAGCGTGTGACCACGCTCGGCAAGCGTGCGTCCTAGTTTATTGGTCGCCTGCCGGAAAACTGGGCTATTACCCTCACGAGAGCCAAGGTAGACACAAATTCGAGCCATTCGTTTTTTCCTAACGCTAAAAATGAGAAGTGACTAATCCGTTGCTTAGGGTAGGCAGCGGTCGACCTGGTGGTGTTGATCCATCCATTGCCCTATAACGTTGTTACCGCAAAGGTGATGAGCATACTGAGTGTGCAGACAGCGCACTTGGTGCCAGTTACTAATGCCGCCAATGCCGCGCTCGGTCATTACGTCGGTATAGCCCAACTGAGCGACTTCTTGGCGCTGGGCATCGCTCATATAGTCCCAGCGAGCAGCCACATAATCACGGTGACTTTGCAAATAAGCCTCAAGAAAGTCTGGTTCTTCCTGCAGCCGCTGTTCGAGCGCTTTGATAACGCCCACCGCTTCAATGCGAGAAATTTCTACTTTAAGCACGTCTGAGCAGAGCCAATACAGCGTAGGAAAAGGTTTGCCATCAACGATAGGAGACATGCGTAGCACCAGCGGCGTGCCTTCGCCGTCAGTGGCGGCTACTGCTTCAATGCCACGCGGTGCGCGGCCAAGCTGTTGAGCAATAATGGCGAGCTGACGTTCGTCAGGCGCCTGATTGGTGCGTATCACCATCGGGTTGGTCTCTCACAAATTTGTTTGAGCGGCCAACGGCACGGAAAAAGCAGCGATTGAGCTGTTCGGGCGACGCAACATAGCACCACGTCCGCTCACAGTATTCAGCGGCTCGTGCCATTAGCACATCATAAAGGCGGTTGAAGGGGGCATCATAATCGTAGGGGTCTGCCCCAAACAAGCGGATATGCGGATAGTCAGCGAAGCGCTCAACAAAGTAGTGCTCAAGATCCGCTTCAACGGCACGGTGCTGCGCAACGTTGTCAGGGTCTATCCAGAGGTTGTAGCGGATGGCCATAAGCGTGGCTCCTATTGCCCCGACAGCGCGGGGCAGCGTCGGTCAGGCGTGTTCATTCAGGGGCATCTTGCAGGTGGGCCGTTAACGCCTCACGTAAATTGCCCTCAATGGGCTTGGCGCACTTAGCCTGGTGGTCGTACTGCACCATGACGGTGTGACCCAGGTTGGTAAGTGTGCCGTGTTGGCGCGCCTCTTGGGTCACCGTAAACGAACTGTTTCCCAAGCGTGTTAAATACGTGCGTATTTCGATGTCGTGACCGTAAAACAGTTCAGCTCGGTAGTCGACTTCCATACGCGCCATAATTAAGCGCCACTTCTTCGGGTTTAAATCAGGCGTGAAGAGTTTGAATAAGTCGTTACGGGCCAGCTCAAACCAAGCGGGAAGTCGAGTATTATTGATATGCCCTAGGGCGTCGGTGTCGTAAAACGCTGGCTCAATGGTACGCGTAAACATGGTATGTCCTTGTTATGAACGAAGGGTTATCAATGACTGGTGATTAATGAACGGGATTAGCAGCAGGTCTTCAGGATTAACCCAAGCAAGTGCTTGGTCAAGTGGCACGGCGTCGGTACCACGCCGTCAGTTGCATCCATCCCAATAGCCATAGCGTCGCCGTGGCAAACCCAGCCAAGCTGCCCCACAACAGGCCTAGCGTTGGGTAAGTATAGGAAACACATAGGGTATAACTCAGCAATGAGCCAAGCCCCATCGGGTAGTGTTTGATAACAGTAGCTACTGGGGCCGCGCCGTGATTAAGATGCAGGATCAGCAAAAAAGGCAGCATGGTGACCGGAAAGGCGGCCAGCGTTCCCGCCCAGGCGGGCGGAAGCCAATGCGCTAGGCTCGTAATGGCAAATATGATCGCGGCGGCAAGGCAGGCCCGTGCAGCAAGAGCAGGGAGCGAAAACGATCGACTGGGTGGACTTTTTACATCTGGAATAGCGCGGAACAGGCCACTAAATGCGGCAATAGCCCCTAGTGTTACCAGCGTGCCGCTGAGCCGGGTGAAATCAAATTGGGCGAGTATAGTGCTGGCGGCTAGCCACGCAATGAAACCGCCTAGCACACCGCTGGCCATGCCTTTAACGCCTGGTTGACGTCCTGCTACCCAATAACCGGCGCCTAGCGCCATCGTCGCGGTAAACCCAGCCAGCGTATGTACTGCGCTTTGGGTCGCAAAGACGGGTGAAATTTCTAAGCCGATAAAAAATAGCGCCAACGCCGTGCCCAATGGATAACCCGCCAGCAGCCCGGCCATACGTGGACTGGCGCGCACCGCAATCGCCCCTAGCCCCAATACCATACTGATTGAAAGGCCAAGCTTTGCTAGCTGCCAAGTGAGCGGAATTTCTATCATGTAGCGTGTTCCTTGCTGTTATTTTTTGGTGCTATTGGTGTGTCGTTGTTTTATGACGCCATTTAATGGCCTTCACCGTTTCGGTTTTCTAAGCGAGCGTGCTGCCGATTAAACTAAACGCAGCCCTTGCTGGTCGCGCCAAGCGGCTTCTAACGCCTCTTGCAGAGGAGCTTTTAGGTGAGCAGGGAGGGCGTCCTGAGCTGCTTGCAATGAATCAAACGAGCGATTGCGTAGCCAGCAGTATGCCCAGGCGCAGGCTTCGGCATCACTATCGGGAGTCGGGCGGGCAGGCATTTGATTAAGCAAAAATACCGCGGTTTTGGGCGCCCATAGTGGGATCTCATCGGCGCTGGCCGTGCTCCACGTATCAAGTGTTGCGCCGCTGGGCGTGGTCTCGGGTTCGCCCAGCTTTGCCACTCGGGCTGTCTCCGCGAGAATCAACGCCAAGCGATCGGCATCAGCCTGGCCGAGTGCACGCCACTGCCGCAGCAGCGCCGGCAGCCCTGCCCGCATCTTGGTATAAAAGTCATCTTGCGGCATGCTTGGCATCACCCCTGTTCAATAAGTGAGATTTTTCATGGCCTACGATTTTGCCACGCCTGTGGAGCGACGCCACCCAGAAGGTGGCTGGGCATCGCAAAAATGGCACCGCTACGGCGACGACGTGTTACCCCTTTGGGTCGCCGATATGGACTTTCGCTCCCCGCCAGCAGTCGTTGATGCGCTGCAGTCGCGGGTGGCTCACGGTGTTTATGGCTATGGTGAAGTGCCTGCTACGTTAACAGAAACGCTATGCCAGTGGAGCGCCCAGCATTACGACTGGCCCATTCAGCCCGAGTGGCAGCAGTGGTTGCCAGGGGTAGTGCCTGCCTTACATTTGGCTGCGCTCGCGCTGACCGAGCCTGGCGACGGTGTATTAACAGTCACACCCATCTATCCGCCGTTTCTAGCAGTGGCAGAGCGCACCGGGAGGCTGCCTCAGCAGGCGATGCTCCAAGCGCCTTCGAGCCCCGGTGAGCCTTGGCAGCTCGATATTGCCGCCCTGGAGGCGGCGATTACACCGCGTACCCGTCTATTGCTATGGTGTCATCCCCACAACCCGACAGGGCGCGTATGGCGTCAGGAAGAGCTTGCTGCGCTGGCTGAGCTGGTAGAACGCCACGATCTTTGGGTGGTATCCGATGAGCTTCACTGCGACCTGTTATTAGATGAAGGCGCGCGCCATCGTCCGCTGGTGGCGGCGTTTCCTGAGCTGGCCCAGCGCACAATTACCCTGTGGGCGCCCTCTAAAACCTTTAACTTGGCCGGTTTGACCAGTGCGTGCGCGGTGATTCCTGACCCAGCTCTGCGCCAGCGCTTTGCCGCCGCAGCAAAAGGGCTGCTGCCCGATAGCAACATACTCGGCTTAGTCGCGGCGGAAGCGGCTTATCGTGAAGGTGAATCGTGGCGGCAGGAGCTGTTAAGCGTACTACGCGAGCATCGTGCGACGCTGGAGGCGCGAGTGGCTAGCTGGCAGGGCGTTCGTTGGAGTGCGCCGGAATCAACGTACCTAGCCTGGCTGGATATGCGCGAGGCGGGCCTGGGCAATGCGCCCCATAAAAGGCTGCTGAAAGAGGCGGGGGTGGCACTTTCAGACGGGGCTGCCTTTGGCTGCCCCGGCTTTGTACGGCTTAACTTCGGCACCACTGCTACCCAACTGGAAACGGCATTGTCACGCATGGATGCTGTGCTAAAAAGCAGTGAGACCCGTTAGTAGAGCATGGCAAATAGTTTACGGCGGTAGGTAACGGTCAGCGGGTGGTCGGCGCCTAATGCATCGAACACCTGCAGCAGTGTTTTACGCGCTGCGTCATCATTGTATGCACGGTCGTGTTTCATTAGCGCCAGGAGTGCTTCCAGGCCTGCATCGTAATGACCGTCAGCCACTTGGCGCAGGGCGCGCTGGTACTGAGCTTCGCTGTCGGTACGATCGCCCAGGGCTGCGATCTCTTCGGTTGAGGGCGCCTGTTCGCCAAACTCAATGCTGGCGCGCACGCCCCGTGCAGGTGCCGCGTCGCGCTCTTCCGGCGGCAGGTTATCGAGCACTTCACGCGCCTCGCTGCCACGCCCTTCGGCTACCAGTACCCGGGCGAACGCGACTTGATAAGCGTAGTGTTCCGGGTATTGGCCCATCAGGGTTTGATAAATTTCGCGCGCGCCCGCGACATCGCCTGCCTGCAATGCTTCTTCCGCCTGCTCTTCCGGGGTGGGGGGTGCTTCGCCGGGGGCGGGGAAGTAACGATTCAACCACTCGCGTACCTTCTTTTCCGGCAATGCTCCCTGGAAACCATCCACCAGGCCGCCCTGGCTAATCAGCTTCACATCGGGGACTGAACGCACGCCGAGTTGGCCGCCGATTTCTGCATTCGCGTTTATATCGAGCTTACCGAGCACAAAAGCGCCTGCGTATTCCACTACTAGTTTCTCAAGCATTGTGAGCAGGGTGCGGCTGCTATCGGTGGAAGGCGAGTAGCAGCCCATCAGTACCGGCACCTGCATGGAGGCTTCCAACACCTGCTGAATATTGCCTGCGTTCAATTCAATGATGACATCTTCAGGACGCACCGCCGCACGCTCATCGGTAGGCGCGGTAGCATCGGTATTTCCAGTATCCGCGGTGAGCGGCTTACCTGAACGGGGATCAATAATCGACATAGGTAGACTCGTCAGCAAAAAATGAATAATAGTTACCCATGATATGCAGGCATGCCCCGGCGGATTCAAGGAAAAGGCAGGAAAATAAAAAGCCATAGGTGAAAAAAATCGTACCTTTCGGTAACGGATTTTTCTGGGCGTTTTTACATAACTAGCGGACACAAAAAAACCAACACCCGTAAAGGTATTGGTTTCTTCTATATTTGGTAGCGGGGACCGGATTTGAACCGATGACCTTCGGGTTATGAGCCCGACGAGCTACCAGACTGCTCCACCCCGCATCAACGTGTGGCGTATTCTACAGAGATTTCTCATGAAGTCAATAAGGGGATTAACACGTTCGGCTTATGGCAGTAGCGAGCATCCTGCTGCAACATGAGAGGAGTGCAGCTATGCTTTAGATAGCCATAACAAAAAGCTTACGTTGGTGCCTTGCTCAAGCCAGTAATGCACTAGGGTAATACAGGCGCAACCGCGCTTATTCACAATGGCTTGTGACACAACCCATATACTTTTAGACCCAAGCCATTTGTCATTTCAGGGAGGTAGTCAATGACCAATCAAGCCCCCGTCGCCTGGGTAACTGGTGGAACTGGTGGTATCGGTACGGCAATTTGTCGTTCGTTGGCAGATGCGGGATATTTGGTCGTCGCGGGTTACCACAACCCCGATAAGGCCAAGACCTGGCTAGAAACGCAGCGTGCTGACGGCTATAACAATATCGAATTGTCCGGTGTCGACCTTTCTGACCACAACGCCTGCCTGGAAGGTGCCCGCGAAATTCATGACAAGTATGGCCCTATCAGTGTGCTAGTGAACTGTGCGGGGATTACCCGTGATGGCACCCTGAAGAAAATGTCTTACGAGCAGTGGTACGAAGTGCTCGATACTAACCTCAACAGTGTTTTTAATACCTGCCGTAGTGTTATTGAGATGATGCTTGAGAATGGCTATGGCCGGATCATCAATATTTCATCCATCAATGGCCGTAAGGGGCAGTTTGGTCAGGTGAACTACGCGGCAGCGAAAGCCGGCATGCACGGCTTGACCATGTCGCTGGCACAGGAAACGGCGACCAAGGGGATTACGGTTAATACTGTATCGCCTGGTTATATCGCTACCGATATGATCATGAATATTCCAGAAAAAGTGCGCGAAGCCATTCGGGAAACAATCCCAGTGAAGCGCTATGGCAAGCCAGAAGAGATTGGCCGCTTGGTCACTTTCTTAGCCGACAAGGAATCAGGATTTATTACCGGTGCTAACATCGATATCAACGGCGGTCAGTTTATGGGCTAGTGGTTCGCCATCGGCTGATAAACACTAGCTCCTTTACTCAGAGGAGAACGCAAACGGGAGGCGCTTAGCCTCCCGTTGTTATTGATATTTCGTCATTTGTTAAGGCAGGGGAATTCTTGCCAAGCGGCTTAGCAGGTTATCCAGCTCTTCTACTTCTTCAGCCCATAGTGCGGCAGGCATCGGTCCCAGTGCCAAAAGCGCGGCTAGAATATCGGTGACTTCTTCATCACGACTGCGCTCCTGGCTGAAGCCCTCGTTCAAGCGTTCTACCTGGATGGCTAGCCGCAGTGGCTCATCGCTTTGCCGCACGCTACCAACGGCCAGCATAGAGAGATGTACTCTCAATCGGGCGAGAGACTCCGCCAGCTTGGCATAGTCATTATCAGATAACGGCACTGCTACACGATGGCGCTGCTGATTGCGGATGGCGTGTGCCTCTTTAAAGGCCGCCGGAAGGGGGGCGCTGAGTAACTCTTGCGCATCTACCTCGTTGGGAGTTCCCTCACTCAGGTAATTCTGGTCGGCGGCCAAGTGAGCATTCACTAGTGGCATAATGGCGTGCCATTGCTGAACCGTATTGGCGACGGCGAGCCGATTTAAGCGTTCGCGTCGGGCTCGCACAATGCCGCTCATGCGCCGCTGCATGCCCTCGCTGCGACGATTGCGTGGCAGCGGCTCGAGCTGGTTGGCCTGGTTTAGAAAGTTATCCAATGTGGCGGCTTCGCTGGCCTCAATGGGCTGCCAGCTATCCATTTGATCGATGAGCGTTTGCATCTCATCAAGCTGCTGTTGTTGGCGTGCCGCTTGCTCATTTTTATGCGCATCGCGCTGGGCAAAAAGCTGGTCGCACTCATGCCGAAAGGTTTGCCACAACGTTTGCTCTTCGCCTTTGGGGGCTCGCCCGAGCGCTCGCCACTGCTGTTGTAGCTGCTTGGTGTGGTGAATACGTTGTGCCAACGGTTGGCTGTCATCACTGCGCAGTGCAGTTACCTGACTGATCAGCTCCCGTTTCTGTGAGGCGATCGTATCGGCACGCTGATCAATTAGCGCCTGTAGCTGATGACGAATAGTGCCAAAGCGACGACCAACGGCTTCTGAGCGGTCACGGGGCACTGGGCTGTAGTGACGCCATTGGTGGCGTGCCTTGTCGCGAATTTGCCGCAGTACATCGGGGTCGGCGTTTTCAGCTGGCTGGGCCAGCAAGCTTTCGAGTTGATCGCATAGCGCTTCGCGGGCTTGAAGGTTGATCTCGCGCTCTTTGCTAAGCTGATCCCGCCAAGGAGCGAGGCGCTCATGAATACGGTCCGAGGCGCTGCGAAAACGAGCAGACTGTTCGCGGTTGGCCGCTGCATCACCTAGTGATTTCCACTCTTTAACCAACTGACGATGGTGACGGTCAAGCGCTTCTTCTGCCATATGCTGATCGTTGGCTAGCGCTTCAATGCTGACGCAGAGCTGCTCACGCTTTGGTCCGGCGACAAATCCACGCCAATCGCGTAACTCCGCTAGCCGTGCTGCTAAGTGCTTCAAGCGAGTTTTGAGCGGTTGAGCGGCAGCGCTTTCTAGCCCTTCGATACGAGGTTTAAGCCGCTGGTGAAGACGGCTGGCACTTTTGAAGGCGCCACGTTCTAGCAAGTGTTCAAAGGAGTCGAGTTCGCCCGCATAGGTCGTGAGTGTGGCCTGATCTTCCGCCGGAGGCGATGGGGCGGTAGTTTCGTCGCTAAGTACCGCATGGGCACGGCCCAGTAGCGCGGGGGGCGTTAACGTGTCGGGCCATTGGCACTCGCTAACCTGTGCCGCCAAGGTAGCGTGGTCACCATTAGCCAGCGCTGTTTCCATATTGGCGCTAACCGCGCACCAGCGTTGCCAAGCTTCCAGGCATTGATCGTAGTGTTGAATCGCTACCGTATAACGCTGGCGTATAGTGTCGCTCGGCGGGTGCATGTCGGAAAGCGTTTGCCAGCGTTGGCCGAGTAGCTGGCGCTGAGCGCGCAGGCTGTCTATGTCCTGTACTGTCATGGCAGACGCGTGACGTAGGCCGTCGAGGGTTTCTTCAATTCCTTCAAGTAACTGTTCGCGCGTGTTTTCGGCTTCGTCGCGGCGCTCTGCGCTCTGTTGGCGAGCCTGCTCTTGAGTCTCATGATCGTGCAGTGTTTTGCGGCAATTGAGCAGCGCTTGGTGAAAACGCTGCTCCTGCTCAACGGTTGGTGGTTGAGTGAGTTGTTCCCATTGCCGTTCAAGATGCCGGAAACGACCGCCGTAAAGTGGCTCCCACGGCGCGCGGGCATGCTGCTCCAGTTGGCTAAGCAGCGTTTCACGCTGCTGTGCTTCAGCTTCTAGCCACTGCGCATCGCTACGTAAGCGGTTAAGACGTTCCCGCGCTAAACGAACCACTTGGCGGTCACGACGTGCTTCTTTCAATAAGCGTTTGAGTCCCTCTTCATCCTCAATGCGCTCAGCAGCCTGGTGACGAACCGCGGCCACGCCGTTATGGCAGGCCTGATGTATCAGGTCGTTCTCATCAGTAAGCTTGCTCAATGCCATTAAGCGTAATGTTAGATTGTCGGCCTGTAAGGCCACCGCGTTTAACACTCGCGGCTCTTCAATAAGCTCAACCAGCGCTTGACGCTGCTGCAGGTCGGTATGGCCTTCACGCCCGCTTAGCCGTTGGCAAACCGCATTGAACCAGGCTTCATTTTGCTGGTGATGCGGGTAATCGTCGACTAAGCCTGCGCAGTCATCCAACGCCAGCAGCGCAGCAAGGCGTATCTGGCTATCGGGATCTTGAGAGAGCGACTGCAGCGCTTGGCGCTGTTCTGATTGTTCAGGGTCGAGTCGCTGGAGGGCCTGACGACGTACTTCGGGGTCGGGATGCTGCCACCGAGGTGCGAACAGGCGTCTTAACAGTCCGTGCATGGATCATCCTGCTGGTGCGTAGCGTGAAAAAAATCGTTAGTCAGCAATGCGGCGGTTGCAGTCACCGGCGCTGTCGCTTAGCTTGGCCTTACTATCTTGTAATAAGCATGGTGTGGTAAGCGACTATTTTCTAGACCACAATGCATGATAGTACGCTACCTTTATCTTATCTGAACATGACAGGGAGTTCGGCCATGAGCCTTAACGTGGATAGTGCCGCAGTGGCCTTTACCTTCAAAGGCGGCATGCTGCCGATGACCGTCATGGAGCTAAGTAGCGCTGACCCGGAACGAATCCGGCAGCAGTTGGCTGGCAAACTTTCCCAATCGCCTGCTTTCTTTCAGCATACACCGGTTGTGCTCAGCGTGGAAAAGCTAGATGAACCGCACTTAGCCCTTGAGCGTATTTGCGCCGTGTGCCGCGACCATAAGTTGTTGCCGGTAGCAGTGCGCGGTGGCGCTGAGCCTGTGCGTCAGTCGGCTTGGGCGCTGGGACTGGGTTGGTTCCCGCCAGTCGAAGAGGGGCGCCCGCGAGTACTCGAAAGCGTTAATAGCTCTCCCATGCAGGAAGTCAGCCGTGAAGAGGCTCCCATAAGCGACGTAGTCACTCAGGCACTTGCCACTCGCCTATACCGTGGTACTGTTCGCTCGGGGCAGCAGGTTAGTGCTTCTGAGGGGGATTTGGTCGTGATTGGTGCGGTAAATGCCGGGGCGGAAGTGCTGGCTGCCGGCAGTATTCATGTCTACGGTGCACTACGAGGCCGGGCACTGGCAGGTATTCATGGTAATACCCAGGCGGGTATTTATTGCCGCGAACTGGAGGCTGAGCTGCTTTCAGTGGCCGGCAATTATAAACGTTCGGAAGATATCGACGCACAGCTTCTGGGGTGTCCCGCAGAAGTTCACTTTACAAAAGAACAGCTTGAAATTAAGCCACTGGGCTAAGGTATTTGTATGAGGCTGCGTTGGTGCTTCATGCCTAGCGACGCCGAAGACGCTATCCGTTACAGTATGGCATGTTGATGACATTGACGTTCCCGTTATGCGCAGAGCGGCAAATGACTCGCGCTCGCGAAGAACGACTTCAAGAAGGAAGTGACTCTTGGCCAAGATAATTGTAGTGACCTCTGGTAAAGGAGGGGTCGGCAAAACCACCAGTGCGGCGGCAATTTCCACAGGGCTTGCGCTGCGCGGTAAAAAAACCGTCGTCATCGATTTTGATGTAGGTCTGCGTAATCTTGATCTCATCATGGGCTGTGAGCGGCGTGTGGTATATGACTTAGTCAACGTGATTCAAGGCGAAGCGGGGCTTAATCAAGCGCTGATTCGTGATAAGCGCGTCGAAAATTTGTTTATTTTGCCGGCTTCCCAGACCCGCGATAAAGATGCCCTGACCCAGGAAGGTGTCGCGGAAATTCTCGAGAAGTTGAAAGAAGACTTCGATTACATTCTTTGTGATTCCCCGGCAGGTATTGAGCGTGGTGCGCAGTTGGCGATGTATTTTGCCGATGAAGCCATTGTGGTGACCAACCCTGAAGTATCGTCAGTGCGTGATTCTGACCGTATTTTAGGGCTGCTGGCCTCTAAAACCCGGCGTGCGGAGCAGGGCGAAGACCCTATCAAGGAGCACCTGCTGGTCACCCGTTATAACCCGGAACGCGTCACCTCCGGTGACATGCTGACGCTGGACGATATTCGCGAAATCCTGGCGATCAACCTGCTGGGCTTGATTCCTGAGTCAGAAGCCGTACTGCGCGCTTCCAACCAGGGCGTGCCAGTGACTCATGATATTGCGAGTGACGCGGGCCAAGCCTATAGCGACACCGTATCGCGCCTGCTCGGTGAAGACATGCCGCTGCGTTTCCACGAAATGCAACGTAAAAGCCTGCTGAGCCGCATGTTCGGGGGAGGTCGTCGATGAAACTGCTGGAGTTCTTGAAGCGTGAGCGCAGGAAATCCGCCTCGGTAGCCAAAGAACGTTTGCAAATTATTGTGGCGCATCAGCGCAGTCAGCGCGGCCAGCCCGACTATATGCCGTTGCTTGAGCGCGAACTGCTTGAGGTGATTCGCCGTTACGTGCATGTTGATGACGATGCCATTCAGATTTCATTGGATAGCGAAGACAACTGCTCCGTGCTGGAGCTAAACGTTACACTTCCCAAGAGCGGATCTTAAGAGCGTAAGACGCGGCGAAAGGGGTAGCGGGTGTGCTACGCTTGGGCTTTTCATTGCCCAGCGGAGTGTTTGTTCATGGCGCCACCCAATGCTGCCCCTGCCAGTTTTCTCTGGCATGACTATGAAACCTTCGGGGCTGACCCGCGTCGCGATCGGCCCGCCCAGTTTGCAGCCCTGCGCACTGATGCCGAATTGAACGAGATCGGCGAGCCGATTGAGCTTTACTGCAAACCGGCCGATGACTATTTACCACACCCCGCTGCCTGTTTGATCACCGGTATTACCCCTCAAAAAGCGCAACGCCATGGCCTGCCTGAAGCAGAGTTCGCGGGCGAAATTCAGCGTCATATGAGCGAACCGGGCACCTGCGTAGTCGGCTACAACAGTCTGCGCTTTGATGACGAAGTGTCCCGCCACCTGTTTTACCGCAATCTGCTCGACCCTTATTCCCGTGAGTGGCAAAACGGCAATTCCCGCTGGGATTTGATTGATGTGGTGCGTGCTTTTTATGCGTTGCGCCCAACCGGCATTGAGTGGCCGCTGCGCGAAGATGGCGCGCCCAGTTTTAAGCTTGAGCACTTAACGGCAGCGAATGGTATTGCCCATGAAGGGGCTCATGACGCAGTGGCCGATGTGCGCGCAACAATCGCCTTGGCGCGTCTTCTCAAAGCACGCAATGCGAAACTGTTTGATTACTTGCTCGGCCTGCGCGGTAAGCGCGCGGTGGCTAAACAGCTCGACTTGCCCAATGCCAAACCGCTGCTACATATTTCCCGTCGTTATCCTGCTAGCCGTGGCTGCAGCGCCTTGGTGATGCCGTTGGCTGAACACCCGACCAACCCCAACGGGGTCATCGTTTACGACTTAAGCGTTGATCCTAGCGATATGCTCAGTATGTCGGTAGAACAGATTCGTGACCGTGTGTTTGTTAGCCAGCAAGATTTGGCAGAAGGCGATGTACGCATTCCGCTGAAAGTGATTCATATCAACCGCTGCCCGGTGGTCTTGCCTGCCAGTGCTTTAAAAGATGTCGATGGGCCGCAAAAGGGTGAGTATGGCTCTATCGTTGAACGTTTAGGCTTGGATGTGACGGCTTGTCGGCAGCATTGGAAAACCCTGCGTGATGCCAGCGGCGTGGCTGAAAAGGTCGCAGAGGTATTTAACGCAGGCTATGAAGATGCGCCACAAGACCCGGATCTAATGCTCTATTCAGGCAGCTTCTTTTCCGCCGCTGACCGCCAGCAGATGGAGCGTGTGCGTGAAATGGAGCCGTGGGACTTGGTGGGGCAGCGTTTTGCATTTCAAGATCCACGCTTGGAAGAAATGCTGTTTCGCTTTCGTGCGCGCAGCTACCCCGACACCTTGGAAGGCGAGGAGCGTGAGCAGTGGGATGCGTATCGCTGGATGCGCATTAATGACCCTGCGCTAGCGGGTTTTACGTTAAAGGCGTTTGCGCGAGAGATCGCTCAGTACAATCAGCAAACGCTCACTGATCGCGAGCGGCAGATTCTGGAAGAACTAGTCATGTTCGTGGAAGCTATGATGCCGGCTCAGGCGTTTGATGCCTGAGCCGCTATCAATAACGAGTCGTTACGATTAAATGTTACGGGGCGGCTTGCTGTTCACGCACGTTGGGCAATGGTGAGCGGGCCTCCCGATAATCGCTGACATCGCTGGGTTCATCGCCTGGATTAAAACGCACCTCTAGCATGTGTTCGCGTAGCGATGGCCAAAGGGCCTTGATGTCATCAAGGCTAACGTTAAGCACTAAATCCGCCAGTTGGTCGCGGCGGTCAAAGCGCACGTCTTCCAGGGCCGTTGCCTGCCAGTAGCGGTTGGCCATTCCTGATAAGCTAGTGTCGCGCTGGCGCAACTGGTCGTGAACTGCTTGGCGGTGAGGCGCTAACGCTTCGTCGCTTAACTGATCGAGACGCTGGCCAGCGTCCTCAAGAAACGCATCCATCCGCTCGGCAATCGTATCGCTGTCGGCATCTGGCGATTGCACCACTAACGCAATGCCTGGTGCTTCTAGAAGGGGCGAATAGCGAGCGTTAACGATGTAGCCGAGTTGCTGTTCAGTACGCAGCTGCTGGTAGAACGGCGTATCCAGCCACTGAGCAATCACGCTGGTCGTTGCTTGCTCTTCAGGGGTTTGGTCACGAGCTTGCAGGTAGCGCAGCACCAACGATTCATCTCGCGAGCTATGAGGGTGTAGCACGGTGTGCTCTTCATTTACCGCCAGTGGGGTTAGGTTGGGTATCTCCTCGCGGGTTAAACGTGGGCGTAGCTCAGCGCGTATCAGCTCTGCTTGTTCCCGAGCCAGCTCGGCATCAAGATTGCCGACTGCCATGGCATCGACATAGAGGTCATCCAGAAAACGTTGGCGAAAATCCTCTAGGTGATGACGGCCAAAGCGTTCGCTGGCGGCGAGCAGTTCAGCAGTGGACCACTGCGGTGTGAGCAAGGCTTCGCCCAGTGTTCGGCTGGCTTGTCCATACAGCGATGACTGAGGGGCATTGCGCCATTCACGCTGCAGCTGGTAACGCACACGCTCAAAAGCGCCGTCGTCAATCTCTGCATTTTTAAGCTGCTCAATCGCCTGTTCGATCAGGGGCGTTTGCCCATCCCGCCAGCCTGAGAATGAGAGCGTCATGCCACGGGAGTGCGGGTAAGCGCTAAACGATTGGCCTGCCAGCCACGCCGGGTAGAGAGATTCATTCAGGCTATCGTTAAGCCAGCTGGCGAGCAGCCGGGTAAGCACCGCTTCGTGGGCGGAGTAGCTGGCGGTTGGATTTTGCAGGCTGACACGCCACTCGACGCTGGGGGTATTAAAGCGCGCAGCCTGCATGTGCCAGGCGGTAAACGATGGCGTATCGATTAGCAGGCTAGGGTGATCATCCTGTCCTTCCAGCAAGGTTAAATCATTGGCGATAAAGGGGTTGGGGCCGGGCAGTGCTAAGCCGCTTAAGGCTTGACCCGGCTGGTCGGGTGTTTGCTCGCGCCACTCAGTGTTAAACCAGGGGGATACAGTATCGCTCTCTACGTCCGGCGCTGAGTAGAAGCGCAGCATATTATCCGCCGTTAGTGCGTCCAGGTACTCTTGTTGACGCTCGACATCAGGGCCATCCATGCGGTAAGCCGCGTACTGCACATCTTCTACCGGGTAGCGCGATAGGTTCATGGAGAGGCGCGTCGCTTCCTGCTGAGGTGCGCCATGCTGCTGGAAACGGAACCCCTGCTCGTTAAGATCTGCCTGCTCCTCGTAGCGCCACTCGGCGAGACCGTCGTTACGCAGTTGCTCAATGGCCGCCAACAGGGTGGCTTCAATATCGTCCAGGCGCTCGGCGCCCGCCGGGGTCAGGCTGATGGAAACAGTGAACAGTGCCTCGTTTCCGTCGCCCCGGCCAACGCCAGCGGAAAGACCGTCGGCAAGCCCTGCATCGCGCAGTACCGCCAGCAAGCTGCCATCGCCTTCATCGCCGAGTAAGTGGGCGATCAGTTGTGTTGGCTTTGTACGGTAGTCGTCGGTGGGGTCGGGCACTGGGAAGTAGAAGCGTAGCTGGCGTCGGTTTTGCAGCGATTGGCGTTCGATATAGCGGGGCAGGGTATCTGCCTCCACTAATGGCGCTTCTATGGTCGGCACACTCAAGTCGTTGTCGGGAATAGCGGCAAAGCGTTCAACGACCCACTCTTCCAGCTGATCCAGTGGTTGGGGCGCGACAATGGCCAGATTCATGACATTGGCGTCGTAATGCCGGTGATAAAAGTCAATCACTCGCTCGCGCAGAGGTGTTTCGCCCTCAGATGGGCTGGCTAATGTCTCGCGGCTACCGACGGCAAAGCCGGTGGTGGGATTATCAGGATTGAGTAGCTGATTGAGGACATCGTTTTCACGCCGCGATTCGTCACGGATCCGCGCCATGTACTCCGAGTGAACAATATTGCGCTCGCTTTCCAGGTGGTCCGCATTGAACAGCGGTGAAAGGAAAAACTCGCTGAAGCGGTCAAGCGCGCCCTGCAGTGCCGATGGCTCAATATCAAAGAAGTAGTTGGTGTCCTGCTGCGCGGTAAAGGCGTTATGAGAACCGGCGTTATTGGAGATGTAGCGCTGGTAGCCGTCGGATTCTGGATACGGTTCGGTGCCTAAAAACAGCATATGCTCCAGAAAGTGTGCCAAGCCCTGAAGATCATCAGGGTCTTGCGCGCTGCCCACACGGACGTTCATTGACGCTGCTGCTTTATCTGCCTCGGGGTCGCTGACCAATAGCACATTGAGACCATTTTCAAGCGTCAATACGCGGTAGTCGCGGCTGTCATAAGGACTGGTGATCGGGATGACTGTTTCTTTAACAGCGTCCACTGCGTCCGTGTCAGCAACGGCCTCAGTGTCGGCGGCTAACGCAAGCGGCGCTACCCATAGGCTTATGATGACACCGAGCAGTGCACGCTGAGGCAGGTGATGCCAGTGCTTGAAACAAGGGGATTGCAACATTACAGCTCCTGAGACACAGCCCAGCGCAGCATCGACCCGGTGGGGTGGGCACAAGCCGATGACTGATAGGCGGGATTATTGACATATTTAGATACCGGAAAAGCGCCCAACAGTTCCAAAGGGGCGGGCGCTAGTAGTGAATTAAGCGTTTCAGTATCGGTATCGGGGTTGAGCCAGGTGGATAGCGCATGATTGGGAATGACCACTGGCAGGCGATCTGTTAGTGGTGATAGCAGAATATTAGCGGGCACGGTAATCAAGGCAGTGGAATCGGTGAACGCCGTTAAGGTGGTGTGATAGCGGCACCACAAAGCGCCCAGCAGTAGCGGTGCCCGGGACACCTGAGTCACTAAAAAAGGCTGTTTGCTGCGTGGCTGGGTTTTCCATACATAGAAACCGCTCACCGGAATAACACAGCGGCGTGCGCCGAAGGCATCGCGAAACATCGCCCGAGATTCTAGGGTTTCAGACCGGGCACAGTGGGGGGCGTGATCCAGCACTTCCAGCCAGGGTGGTGTCAGCCCCCAGAAAACCGACGAGAGCCGATACTGGCCCTGCTCAAGGCGAACCGCCGAAATGGGCCGTCGAGGTGCTAGGTTCGGGGATTCAATCAGCGGATCCTGGAGTCCAAGCGATGGCAATAAACGGGTTAGCGGTAAGTTTTGCACATGCAGTCGTCCCGTCATGCCTATCTCCTTAAGCAAAATCGTCGTGGAAGTGGTCCTAGATGTGAGGGACTTCGCGCAATTCAGCACGAATTGTAGTGTTTTAGTGTCGAAAACAGTGTTCGATGTAAGGTATCCTATAGTAACCCTTACTCCCGCTAAAGTGCAGTGAGGCATTCCTCCTCGTTTGCCGTTGACCTTAAGAGATCGCCATGGCCCGTCCTAGACAGCATGCGCCCGATGCCCTCCATTCGCAGGTCATGCACGCTTGTGATGAGTGGTTGGCTGAGCAGCCAGTCCATGGTCTTTCACTGCGTGCCCTGGCCAGGGAAGTCGGCTGCGCCCCCAGCACGCTACTCAAACTATATGGCAGCTTCAATAACTTGTTGCAGCACGTCAATGTGGAAACGCTGGCGCGCTTGCAGCATACCATTACTAGCTTAGTGGATGATGAGCCTGAACCATGGTTACGTTCGCTAGCCCGTGCCTACTGGCTTTTCGCTGAACAAGACTGCTACCGCTGGCAGCTACTTTTCGATTACCCGTTAGCGAAAGAGGGTGAGCTTGATCAGCGTCAGAGCGATTTGATTGAAGCGCTGTTTACACAGGTGGAAGCATCCCTCAAATCCTATCAGCCTGCGTTGGATGACCTTGAAGCGCGCCGATTGGGACGCACTCTATGGGGCAGCGTGCACGGACTCGTCCAGCTTGGCCTTAATGAGCGCTTGGGCTACTGGCAGGGGCAGCAGTTAAAAGTGGATGAGTTGCTCGACCAACTGATGAGCACCATTCTGGCTGGCTTACGCCACCGTGAGGCGGCAACGTGACGGGGTGGGTCAATGTGACTCGTCAGGTGCTGCGCTGGCTGATTTTTATCTCCATGCGCCTTTGCTACCGGCTGCAGGTTCATGGGCGCCACCATATTCCCAAACACGGCGCGGCGCTGGTGGTGTGTAACCACGTAAGCTTTATGGATGCCTTGGTGCTCGGCGGTGCTAGCCCTCGGCCACTGCGCTTTGTTATGGATCAGCCGATTTTTGATTCCCCTTGGCTGAAGTGGTGGTTCCAACTGGTGGGCGCTATTCCTATCGAGTCTGAGCGGCGCAGCCCCGGCGCGCTCAGGCGCGCTTTGGATGACGTTAGCGCAGCCCTTCGTCAGGGCCAGGTCGTGATGGTATTTCCTGAAGGTCGATTGACCCCCGATGGTGAGATTCACGCTTTTCGCCGTGGCTTGGAGACAATACTGGCGCGGGACGATGTGCCGGTAATCCCAGCTGGATTGGCGGGTCTATGGGGTTCCTGGACGTCTCACCATGGTGGTAAGGCGCTGAAGAAATACCCCAAGCGGTTTCGTGCACCGGTCAGCTTGCACTTTGGTCCACCGCTCAATCGTCTGGATGCTGATGATATGGCGCTGCGGCGGTTTCTTGAGGCAAGAGTAAGAGCGTTAAAAGCGGCGGCTGACCAGGATCTGGCCAACCGCCATTAACTTGCCTGTAACTGACTAGCGGCGTGGCAGACGTATTTTTTGCCAGCAGCGTGCCGAGGTGATGAGATTGTCTCGGATCTCTAGAATCTCCATGCGCATATTGTCGATCTGCAGGCACGCAGGGCCTTCAGGAAAGGCTTCGAGGTGCTCAAGAATGAGCCCGTTAAGCGTCTTGGGGCCATCCGTAGGCAACTGCCAGCCGAGCATCTTATTAATTTCGCGAATATTGGCGGTGCCTTCGATCACATGGCTGCCGTCGTCCTGTTGGTGAATCTCCTCATCCTCAGAGACATCGGTGGTGAACTCACCGACGATCTCTTCGAGAATATCTTCCAGCGTGACCAAGCCCTCAACATCGCCATACTCATCTACCACGATACCAATGCGACGCTTCTGCTTTTGAAAGTTGAGCAGCTGGGTATGGAGAGGTGTCGACTCGGGAATGAAGTAGGGTTCCCGTGCCTCTTGAACAATCGAGGCCTTGGTCACTTCGTCGCGAGAGAGAAAACGTGCTGCGTTGCGCAGATGCAGCATGCCGATGATGTTGTTGATGTCGCCCTTATAAACGGGCAGGCGGGTGTGCTGGCTGGTACGTATCTGGGTCAAAATGTCTTCGAGGGAGTCATCCAGGTCGATGCCCAGTACCTCGTGGCGCGGCACCATGATGTCGTTCACGGTGACGTTCTCAAGGTCGAGAATCGACAGAAGCATTGCGCGGTGGCGGTAAGGAATCAGGGTGCCCGCCTCGTGAACCACCGTGCGCAGTTCATCACGCGTTAGGCTGTCACCGCCGTTATCGACGCTTTTAACGCCCACTAGACGGAGCAGGCCGTTAGACATCACGTTAACCAGCCATACCAGCGGGTAGAGCAGCTTCAGCAGCGGTTCAAGGGCATAGGAAGTCGGGTAAGCAATCCGCTCGGGTTTAATCGCGGCATAGGTCTTCGGCGTCACTTCGGCGAAAATCAAAATCGTGATGGTCAGCAGGGCGGTGGAGATAGCAGGCCCTGATACGTCACCAAAGAAGTGAATGGCAATAATAGTGGCGATCGACGCTGCCAAGTTATTGACGAAATTATTGCCGATCAGGATAACGCCGATCAGGCGGTCTGGGCGTGTGAGCAGGCGCATGACCCGTTTGGCTCTGCGATCCCCGCTATTAGCCTGATGGCTCAAGCGGTAGCGGTTAATCGACATCATGCCGGTTTCAGAGCTGGAGAAAAAAGCAGAAAGCACTATCAGTAAGGCTAGCAGGCCGAACAGTAACCCCAGGGGGAAGTCGTCGCTCAAGTCGAAAAGTCCTTTGTGGCGTATTAGGCTTGATTTGTAGAAGGTAGCGAGTGGTGTGTCAAGACAACCAAAGGCGTGGTGACGCCTAGTTAGCGGTTGAGTAGCTATCGATTGAGTACAACCTCAAGTACGAACTTACTGCCAAAATAGGCCAGTACAAGGAGGCCGCAGCCACCGAGTGTCCAACGCACGGCACGCATGCCGCGCCAACCAAAGCGATAACGACCAATTAGCAGTGTCGTGAAGATTACCCAAGCCAGCAGCGAAAGCACGGTTTTATGCGCCAAGTGCTGGGCAAAAAAGTTATCCAGAAAAATAAGGCCGCTCGCGATGGAGAGCGTTAATAGAATGATGCCCGCCCAGACCAACTCAAAAAGCACGCGCTCCATCGTGGTCAGCGGCGGTAACGACTGCACAATGCCGCGAATATGATGATGACGTAACGCCTGGTTTTGCAGGCCGACCAGCACGGCTTGTGCGGCGGCAATGGCCAATACGGCAAACGCTAGGGCAGAGCTCACGGCATGTAGCAAAATGCCGGGCGTAAGCCCTGTATGGCCGCCCTGATTCGGTAGCCAAGTGGCGGCAATGAGCGCAATACCTGCTAGCGGAAACAGCGCAATGCCCGCATTAAGCACCGGTTTAAACAGGCTGGCGACCAACACAACATTAACTGCCACCGCCATCAGTAGCGTGGCGCTGGTGGTAAAACCGGGCAGAAACCCAGGGGATTGGCCGACTAATTTGACCACCACAGGAATATGCAGCAGCAAGCCCAACACGGCGAGCAGGCGCACCATGCCCTGGCGGGGCGGCACGCGCCGGAACAGCGTCATGCCCTGCCAAATGGCAGCGGCAACATAAAAAACAAAAGCAATCGTGGCGAAAGGGAGCGCCTGCATGATGCTATCCGTGCGCCTTGCAGCGCGTTGCTGTGAATAAATAAACGAATTAAGTGTGATTGCGACGAGAATCTATCCAACTACTATAACTAATCCAAGCGGCGTCGCCCAGCAGGGCAAACGTAGGAAAATAGGTATGGCGCTCAATGCACCCCATGGAGACTCTAAGCGTGAGCGCGTATAATCTTTTTACTAATTAGTCCAGGGCGTGCGCGCCGACGGCAGTGACGGAGGCAGAGAGGCCCCATGTTTCAGAATCTAAGCGAGCGTCTTTCCCAGACGTTAAAGTCGATCAAGGGTCAGGCTCGCCTGACCGACGACAATATAAAAGACACCCTGCGCGAAGTGCGCCGCGCACTGCTTGAGGCCGATGTAGCACTGCCGGTCATCAAGGAGTTTATCGAGCGCGTTCGCGAGCGGGCGGTAGGGCAGGAAGTGTCCAAAAGCCTGTCGCCTGGCCAGCAGTTCGTCAAAATCGTCCAGCAAGAGCTGGAAGCGATTATGGGCGAAGCCAACGACGGCTTTGTGCTTAAAGGCTCACCCGCCGTTGTATTGATGGCCGGCCTACAGGGTGCGGGTAAAACCACCTCTGTGGCCAAGCTGGCCCGCTACCTGCGCGAGCGGGAGAAGAAGAAAGTCTTGGTGGTGTCTGCCGACGTCTATCGCCCGGCGGCTATCGACCAGCTCGAAACCCTGGCAAAAGAAGTCGAGGTGGATTTCTTCCCCTCACGCTCTGACCAACAGCCGGTAGCGATTGCCGAAGCGGCCATCAAACACGCCAAAATCCAGTTTCACGATGTCGTGCTGATCGATACCGCCGGTCGTCTGGCGATTGATGAAGCCATGATGGCGGAGATTCAGGCGCTGCATAAAGCAGTCTCGCCTCAGGAAACGCTGTTTGTCGTTGACGCCATGACCGGCCAGGATGCCGCCAATACGGCTAAAGCGTTCAGTGAGGCGCTACCCTTAACCGGTGTCATTTTGACCAAGGCGGACGGTGATGCCCGCGGCGGTGCGGCGCTGTCGGTACGCCACATTACCGGCAAGCCCATTAAGTTTATGGGTGTCGGTGAAAAAGTCGATGCCCTAGAGCCTTTCCACCCAGACCGGGTTGCCTCACGCATCCTGGGCATGGGCGACATGCTGTCGCTGATCGAGGAAGCTGAGCGCACCGTCGATAAGTCCAAAGCCGAGAAGTTGGCCAAAAAGGTCAAGAAGGGTGATGGCTTTGACCTGGAAGATTTTCGCGACCAGCTCCAGCAGCTCAAGAAGATGGGCGGTATGGGTGGTCTAATGGGCAAGTTGCCGGGTATGGGGCAGATGGCCGAGATGGCCCAAGGCCCTGGTCCTGAGAAAGAGCTCGGCAAATTAGAAGCGCTGATCAACTCCATGACGCCCAAAGAGCGCCGCAAGCCGGATATTATCAATGGCTCGCGCAAGCGCCGTATTGCCTCGGGTGCCGGTCTGCAAGTGCCTGATCTAAATCGTCTGCTTAAGCAACATAAGCAGATGCAGAAGATGATGAAGAAAGCGGGCCAGAAGGGCGGCATGCAGAAAATGATGCGCGGCATGTCCGGCATGATGGGCGGCGGTGGCCCAGGCGGGCCCGGAGGTATGGGTGGGCCCGGCGGCATGGGCGGTATGGGTGGCCCAGGCGGATTGCCGCGGCGTTAAAACACTAACAGTAACGTACTGATGCGCTTGGTGAGGTTGACGGCCTGTGAGTTTTCTGGCTGTCAGGCTTTCCAAGCCGAGCGCATTTGCGTAGAATGCGGCCTCTTCATGCGTGGGTGTTGCCTAAAATACGTTAAAAACGTAGCGGTAACAGTCTCAGTGAAGGCCTTAATGGTACTAAGCATGCCTTATGTGGGCTTAGCGCCAAGAAAACAGCACGAAGAGTGTTCCGATAGCGGTTTGCGCTAACAACATACTCTCGTAACCTCAACCGAAGGATAGTTATCGTATGGTTACCATTCGTTTGGCCCGTGGTGGCGCCAAGAAGCGTCCCTTTTACCACCTGACCGTTACTGACTCTCGTAACGCCCGCGACGGTCGTTTCATCGAGCGTATCGGCTTCTTCAACCCGGTTGCCCGTGGCCAGGAAGAGCGTCTGCGCGTTGACCTAGATCGCGTTGTTCACTGGCAGAGCCAAGGCGCCCAGTTGTCTGGTCGTGTTGCTGAGCTGGTTAAAGAAGCACGCAAACAGGCTTAAGTCTGCATTGTGGGTTCTGTAGTGTGATATTAGATGAATGCTGGGTTAGCTGAGGTCGTCAATGACGCGTTTTGAAATAAGCCAAACTGACGACACGCATGTGGTGCTAGGCAAGCTGACTAGCCCTTATGGGGTGAAAGGTTGGCTCAAGGTGTACTCCTACACTAGCCCGATGGACAGCATTCTCGAATACCCGGAATGGTGGGTGCGCCAAGGCGAAACCCTTAAGCGCATGAACATTGTTCAGGGACGTCGACAGGGCAAGGGAATTGTAGTGCAGCTTGAAGGGGTCGATGACCGTAGTGCGGCGGAAGCATTAGCCCAAACGGACATTCTGATGCCCAAAGAAACACTACCTAAGCTTTCTGACGGCGAATACTATTGGCATGAGCTTGAAGGCATGACGGTCTTCACTCAGGCCGGCGAGCGGTTAGGGCGGGTAAGCTACCTGTTTGAAACCGGCGCCAACGATGTCATGGTGGTTCGCGGCGATTCAGACGCAATCGACAAGCGCGAGCGACTGCTGCCATTTTTGCCCGATGATGTCATTGTTGAAATCAGTTCCCAAGAGGGCCGCATGGTCGTCGATTGGGATCCTGAGTTTTGACCAAACTTATGAACAGTTTGAGTAATGATGCATCTTCCGACTCAACTGAGTTGGATAGTGGCAACGCTCCGGCAACGGAGAGTGAAGTAGTAGCGCCTGCAATGTGGATTGGTGTGGTGTCGTTGTTTCCCGAAATGTTCGACGCGTTAACGCAACAGGGCGTGGTCGGGCGAGCGGTAGAGAAACAGCGTATCGCACTGGAGTTTTGGAACCCGCGGGATTACGCCACTGACCGCCATCGTAGCGTAGATGATCGCCCTTATGGCGGTGGTCCAGGGATGTTGATGAAAGTCGACACTCTGCGCTCAGCGATCTTTGCGGCTCGTGAGCGGGCGCAACAAGCAACCGGCTTAGTGCCGACGGTGATCTATCTATCGCCTCAAGGGCGCAAGCTGGATCAGCAGGGCGTTCAAGCACTGGCTTCCGCCGGGCCTTTAGTGGTCGTGGCAGGTCGCTATGAAGGCATTGATGAACGCGTGGTGGAGAGTGACATCGATGAAGAGTGGTCGATTGGTGACTATGTGTTGAGCGGCGGTGAGCTGCCAGCAATGGTGCTGATCGATGCAGCGGCAAGGCTGATACCCGGCGTGCTGGGCCATCAGGATTCCGCTGTCGAAGACTCGTTTAATGACGGTCTGCTAGACTGCCCGCACTATACCCGTCCGGAAATAATTGACGGGCGCCAAGTGCCAGATGTGTTGCTAAGCGGTAATCATGCAGCTATCAAGCGTTGGCGATTAAAGCAGTCGCTAGGCCGGACATGGCAACGCCGTCCAGACCTATTGGAAGGGCGAACGTTAGATGCCGAACAGCGCAAGCTGTTAAATGAGTTTATCGAGGAACACGCTCTGTCCACTAAGTAGCTTGTTTTTCAACTAGTTATATTAACTAGGTTGTTTTCAACTGCTTGAACCAGAGCGGCGGTGCAGGGCGGACACGGCAGTAGCTTACATAGAAGTCTATGTTTGAAGAACTAGCCAACGCACCTGTGTCACCCATAACGACTCCCGCGAAGCTCGTTTCGAGCGCCGGGATCACGGCATCCGCCACCCATGATTGAGCGGACAAGCCAACACGTTATTCAGGAGTATGATGATGAGCAGCAAAAGCAAAGTGATCCAGGCGATCGAATCTGAGCAAATGGGCAAAGAAATTCCTCCCTTTGCCCCCGGCGACACCATTGTCGTTCAGGTAAAAGTAAAAGAAGGTACTCGCGAGCGTCTGCAGGCGTTTGAAGGTGTGGTCATCGGTAAGCGTAACCGTGGCCTGAACTCCGCTTTCACCGTGCGTAAAATTTCTCACGGCGTTGGCGTTGAGCGTACCTTCCAGACCTACAGCCCGCTGGTTGACTCTATCGAAGTCAAGCGTCGCGGTGACGTGCGTCAAGCCAAGCTTTACTACCTGCGCGAGCGCAGTGGTCGTTCTGCACGTATCAAGGAAAAGCTGGCTTAAACGCCACTGTTCCTAGGGCGTTCGCTGTGCTTCTATACGCGTGGCGCCCAGATACCAAGACCCCGTCACCGCTTTGCGGGGCGGGGTTTTGTTTATACAGCTGCTTGATAACAAACAGCCGGAGACTGCTGCCGTATGAGCGTGATTGATGCTTTCCTGGATGCCCTCTGGCTTGAACAGGGCGCCAGCGATCATACGCTAGCTGCCTATCGGCGTGATTTAACCGCGTGGCAACGTCATTTAGAGAGCCATGGCGAAGCGCTGTTGGCGCCACCGCCGGAACGGATTAGCGAATGGTTCGCCAGCCGCCGGGAACAGGGTTACCAACTGCGTAGCAATGCCCGGCTGCTGTCGACACTGCGCAGCTTCTATCGTTGGGGGCGTTTAAACAACCAAGTGGCGAGCGATCCGCTCACCGATATCAAGCTGCCGCGCGTCATTCCCGGCTTGCCTAATACGTTGGAAGAAGACGAAGTAGAGCGCCTGCTGATGGCGCCGGATACGGAGACGCCTTTAGGCGTGCGCGATCGTGCCATGTTGGAGTTGCTTTACGCCTGTGGCCTGCGGGTCTCAGAACTGGTGGGGCTGACCGGCGATGCAGTCAACCTTCGCCAAAACGTGGTGCGGGTGCGCGGTAAGGGTGATAAAGACCGCCTGGTGCCGATGGGGGAAGAGGCCGCGGATTGGATTGCGCACTACATGGAGACCGCACGATTGGCCTTGATGAGCGACCCAACGCGCCCAGCGCTGTTCCCAGGCCGGGGCGATAAAGCCATGACTCGGCAAACGTTTTGGCATCGCATTAAGGTACATGCCATCACAGCAGGGATTACCCGGCCACTGTCACCGCACACACTTCGCCATGCATTTGCGACCCATTTATTGAATCATGGGGCCAATTTGCGGGTCGTACAGCTGCTGCTGGGTCATAGCGATTTATCGACGACCCAAATTTATACCCATGTGGCCCAAGCGCGCTTGGAGAGCCTACATGCAGAACATCACCCACGAGGTTGAATTGATGATGCGTCAACGCCGTTTTTTAGTATTTCCGTTATTAATAGCGGGTAGTCTATTACCTGTTGCCGCTCAGGCTGATGCGATAACAGACCGCCTTTCAGAATCCCTTAGCGTTAATGGTCAGGCGATGCCGGTGGAAACGGTGACGGAGACGCCCATGAGTGGCGTTTACCATGTGCGGTTGGAGAGCGGCGAATCCTTCTACTCCAATGCGGACGGTAGCCACTTTCTTGTCGGCGATCTGTATGAAAATGCCGATGACGGTTTGGTGAATTTGACCGAACAAGAGCAGAATCAAGAGCGTGCTGATGCGTTAGCAGCCGTGCCGGAAAGCGAGCGAGTGATTTTCCGCGGGGCCGATGAGCCGAAGGCAACTGTCACGGTGTTTACCGACCCTACATGCCCTTACTGTGCCCGCTTACACGAAACGATTCCCGAGCTAAATGAGCGCGGTATCGCCGTTCATTATCTGGCGTTTCCTCGTGCGGGCATGGGGAGCCAAGCCGCCAACACGCTGCAGCAGGTGTGGTGCTCAGATAATCGCAGCGAAGCGATGACTCAAGCCAAAGAAGGCGAGGCTATTTCCAGCGCGGCAGACTGCGACAATCCGGTGGCTGGCCAATATGAGCTGGGTAAAGCCTTGGGCGTGCAGGGGACGCCAGCGATTATTTTGCCCGATGGGCAGTTAGTCCCTGGATTTGTGCCACCCGAGCGGCTCACCGCCATGTTAGGCTTGGATGACGAGGAGTAGTGCCGCAACGATTAGACGGCACACAACGCTGAGATACTGTCTTAACGCGCGTGATTAAGAGCTTATAAAACCGCTTTTAAGACTAAATTTAAGACCAGCACCACCAGGTGCACGACACGAAAGGGGAAGTATTTTGAAACCGGTAAGAGTAGGTATTTGTGGTTTAGGCACTGTCGGTGGCGGCACCTTTAATGTATTGACCCGCAACGCTGACGATATTGCGCGTCGTGCTGGCCGTCCTATTGTGATTGAGCAGGTTGCTCACCGCAGTATTCATCCTGACTGCGATATTACCGGCATCAATGCCACCTCTGATGTGTTTGAAGTTGCCACCAACCCCAATGTGGATGTCCTGGTGGAGCTAATTGGCGGTTACGATATCGCTCGCGAACTGGTGCTGACGGCGATCGCCAATGGCAAACACGTGGTCACCGCCAACAAAGCGCTGATTGCCGTGCACGGTAACGAAATCTTCAAGGCCGCTCATGAAAAGGGCGTTATCGTGGCATTCGAAGCCGCGGTGGCAGGTGGTATTCCGGTGATTAAGTCGCTGCGCGAAGGCTTGGGTGCCAACCGTATCGAATGGGTGGCGGGCATTATCAACGGCACCGGCAACTATATTCTTACCCATATGCGCGATGAGGGCCGGGCGTTTGAAGACGTGCTCGCAGAAGCCCAGGCGCTAGGCTACGCCGAATCTGATCCCACCTTTGACGTGGAAGGCATCGACGCCGCGCACAAGCTGACGATTTTGGCCTCGATTGCTTACGGCGTGCCGCTCCAGTTCGAGAAAGCCTTTACCGAAGGCATTTCACGGATTACTGCGGAAGACGTCGAGCAAGCCGACAATCTGGGCTATGTGATCAAGCACTTGGGTATCTCTAAGCGTACCGATCAAGGCCTTGAGCTACGCGTTCACCCCACGCTGATTCCTAAAGAGCGCCTACTGGCCAATGTGCATGGTGTGAAAAACGCCATTGCGATCATGGGCGACGCAGTTGGCCCGACGCTCTATTACGGTGCTGGTGCGGGCGCAGAGCCGACTGCTTCAGCGGTCGTGGCCGATCTGCTCGACGTAGCGCGGGATATCTCCACCGACCACCACTACCGCGTGCCTTACCTGGCGTTCAGCGGCATTGATGAAGATGTCAGCCAGCTACCCATCATGCCGATGGAAGACATCACCACTGCCTATTACCTGCGCCTGCTGGCGGTAGATCGCCCCGGTGTGCTGGCGCGAGTAGCAACGATTCTGGCCGAGCAGGGAATCTCTATCGAAGCGCTGATTCAGCAAGAAGCGACCGAAGGTGAATTGGTGCCGATCATTCTGCTGACGCACCGGACCAAAGAGAAGCAGATGAACGAAGCGATTCGTGAAATTGAGTCGATGGCCGATATCGCCGGGCCGCTAACACGCATTCGCGTGGAAAGCCTGGACGAAGGGGAGTAGCCCAGATGCGATATATCAGCACGCGTGGGCAGGCGCCCGCGCTCTCTTTTGAAGAAGTCGTGCTTACCGGCATGGCCAGCGACGGCGGCCTATATGTGCCGGAAACACTGCCTGAATTCTCCCGCGAAGAGCTCGTCGAGATGGCCGGGCTCTCCTATGCGGAGATCGCCTTCCGGGTGATGAAGCCGTTTGTGAACGGTGAGATCGACGACACAACGTTCCGTAGCATTGTGACCGAAGCCTACGCGACGTTTAATCACGATGCGGTCGTGCCGCTTAAGCAGCTAGATGCCAACCACTTCCTGCTTGAGCAGTTTCATGGCCCGACGCTGGCGTTCAAAGATGTGGCGCTACAGTTGCTCGGTCGCTTGCTGGATCACTTCCTGAAAAAGCGCGGCGAGCGCGCAGTGATCATGGGCGCGACCTCAGGCGATACCGGCTCCGCGGCGATTGAGGGCTGCCGCCACTGCGACAACCTGGATATCTTTATTCTGCACCCGCACAACCGGGTCTCAGAAGTTCAGCGTCGTCAAATGACCTCGGTACTGGCCAATAACGTCTTCAATATTGCCATCGAAGGCAATTTTGACGACGCCCAGGCAATGGTCAAAGCAAGCTTTGCCGATCAAACCTTCCTAAACGGCACGCGCCTGGTGGCGGTGAATTCGATCAACTGGGCGCGCATTATGGCCCAGATCGTTTACTACATCGCTTCAGGCGTCGCACTAGGCGCGCCGCATCGCGAAGTGAGCTTCTGCGTACCCTCCGCCAACTTTGGCAATGTGTTTGCGGGCTATATGGCCTACAAAATGGGCCTGCCGGTGAAGCAGTTCATCATCGCCACCAACGCCAACGACATTCTGCACCGCACGCTGGCCGCCAACGACTTCTCCAAAAAGGAGTTGGCGGCGACGTTGGCGCCTTCCATGGATATCGTGGTGTCGTCTAACTTCGAGCGGCTGCTGTTTGATGCCTATGATCGCGACGGCTTAGCCGTGGCAGCCCTGCTTGAGCGCTTCCAGCAGGAGCCCTCGGCTCTGGCCGATGCGCCGCTGGCCAAGCTGCGCGAAAAGTTCTCAAGCTATAGCGTGGACGATGCAACGATTCTGGAAGTGATTCGTGACGCTCATAAGCGCACCGGTGAGATGCTCGATCCGCATACGGCGACCGGTTATATTGCCGCAGAGCGCGCCCGGGCTGATCAGTCAACGCCGGTAATTACCCTGGCGACTGCGCATCCGGCCAAGTTTGCCGAAGCCGTAGTGAAAGCGGGCTTCTTAGGCGTGCCACTACCACCGCATATGGAAGACCTGCTAGAGCGCGAAGAGCGTTATACCGTGCTGCCAGCAGAGCTTGCCGACGTTCAGCAGTATGTCGCGGAAAACCGGCGTTGAATGCCCGTTCGTTGAGGCAGCGATGACGTCAGTGACCGATTTGCCCCATAGCACGCCGTCCTCCAGCACAACCAGACCGCGTTTAGAGCCTCGTCCAGTGGATGAGGCGCTGTATGCCCGTGCCCAAGCCGAAGGCTTAAGCGAACTGCAGGCACGGCTGCTGGCGTCTCGTTTGCCCGGCTACCGCGGCGAACTGTTGCCATTAATTTCGCCTAGCCTGCGCTATCTAGCGCATCCCGAGAAGCTTGCGGACGGTCGCCGCGCTGCTGAGCGTATCGCTCAGGCGGTGGCCGAGGGCGAGGCGATCGGTATTCTCACCGACTACGACGTGGACGGTATTACCTCTCATGTCGTGATCCGGCGCACACTGGTAGAGCTGTTTGGGGTGCCGGAGGGCAAGTTGCACAGTCTGATCGGCCATCGCATTAACGACGGCTACGGGATTAGCCTGCCGCTGGTAGAGCGCACCCTGGCGCAAAAGCCGTTTCCGACCCTGGTGATTACCGCCGACTGTGGCAGCTCCGATGAGCCACGGATCGCGCGCCTAAAAGCGGCGGGTATCGATGTGGTGGTCAGCGACCACCATGCGCTGCCTATCGAGGGGCCACCATCTTCTGCTTATGCCTGCGTAAATCCGACCCGCTCGGACTGTGACTACCCTGACAAAACCATCGCTGGCTGTATGGTGGCGTGGCTGTTGATGTCACTGGCGCGCGGTGTGCTGATTGAGTGGGGAGCGCTGTCAGAGTCGACGCCCAAACTGTCGCCCTGGCTCTCCTATGTAGCTTTGGGCACTGTGGCTGACTGTGTGTCATTGGGTGGCAGTCCGGCCAACCGCGCGGTGGTCAACCAAGGGTTAAAGCTGATCAATCGGATGGATGCGGCGTGCTGGCGCGCCATGGCCACGCGGCTAGGTGCCGACAGCGTGCCGTTTAACGCCGAGACGTTAGCGTTTCAGATGGGGCCGCGCATCAACGCCCGCTCGCGGCTGGACGATCCCTACGCGGCGCTGCACTTTATGCTGGCCGAGAACGATGGTGTCGCCAATCGTCAGCTCGACGTGCTGGATCAGGATAACCAGTCCCGCAAAGCGATTGAGGCCGATATGGCTGCCGAGGCGCGTACCTTGGCGGCGAGCGCCCTGAGTGCCGACGAGCCCGCCGTGGTGGTGCTGCTGGAAGACGGGCACCCCGGCGTACAGGGTATCGTCGCCTCGCGGTTAGTGCAGGCCTACGGGCGCCCGGCACTGGTGCTAACTCAAGCATCGGCACCGGGCATGCTAACCGGCTCTGGCCGCTCGATTGACGGGCTGCACCTGCGCGATGCCCTTCAGCGTACCTTTGAGCTTGCTCCCCAGGCGTTACCACGCTTTGGTGGTCATAGTGGCGCGGCAGGGGTGGGCGTGCCACGGGATCAGCTTGAGGCCTTTAAAACGGCTTTCTTGCAGGCAGTGGGCGAGCAGTTAGAGGGACGAACGCTCTATCCGCGCCTTTGGACGGATGGTGAACTCTCCACGGCGCAGCTTTCGCTGACGACATTAACGGAGATCGAAACACTCGGCCCCTACGGGCGTGAATTCGATCCGCCGCTGTTTGAAGGCCGCTTTATTGTTGAGGCGCTGCGCCCGGTGGGAGCTGATGGCGCGCACCTGATGCTAGAGCTTTCCACTGGCCCCGTGACCTGCAAAGCGATCTGGTTTCGTGCCTTAACACCGGGGGAGCTGCCAGGGTTTAACGTGGGCGATACGCTGCACTGTGCCTATAAGCTCAATCGTAATCGTTGGCGTGGCCGCGAAACGCTGCAGTTAATGGTTGAGCACGCTAGCGCTATCTAAACTAATCACTTGATAACCTCAACAGCCTAAGTAAGGACGCTCCCATGCGTGTTGAAGACTTACCCAAGGATCAACATCGTCCCTATGAAGACGTGATGGCGATGCTGCTGGGCACGTTCTTTGTCGCGCTGGGGGTGACCTTTTACACCCATGCGGTGTTGCTGACCGGCAGTACGGCAGGCTTGGCGCTGCTGCTCAGCTATATGATCAGCAGCGTGACTGGCTGGGGCTTTGGGGTGTACTTTTTTGCCATTAACCTGCCGTTTTACTACTTGGCGGTTAAGCGTATGGGCTGGAGTTTTACCCTACGTACCTTCGCCGCTATTGGTCTGGTATCGCTGTTTTCGGAGCTAACCCAAGGCTGGGTGCAGTTTGCCATCGTGCCCTCAATCTACGCTGCGTTAATGGGCGGCGCGCTGATGGGCATTGGTATGCTGATGCTGTTTCGTCACCGCACCAGCCTAGGCGGCATCAATATCCTCGCGCTCTACTTGCAGGATAAACACGGCTTTCGTGCAGGTTACGTTCAACTGGCGATTGATGGCGTTATCCTACTGATTGCGCTGACCCAACTGCCGCTGGATCGTGTAGGTTATTCAGTGCTGGGAGCATTGACACTAAATCTGATTATCGCCCTGAACCATAAGCCAGGGCGCTATATTGGGGTGAGCTAAAGGCGTTTAGCCAAGCCAGAACCACCATACTATCAGTGCGATGAGCCCCAACCCTGCCAAATTGATCAATAAGCTCATGAGGCGTCCTCCTGGCTAGCTTTCCACAGCCGCAAGCGGTTGGCGTTACTCACCACGGTGATGGAAGAGAGCGACATGGCAGCGCCAGCTATCATCGGTGAAAGCAGCATGCCGGTGATCGGGTAAAGCACCCCTGCCGCGATGGGAATACACAGCAGGTTGTAGCCAAAGGCGCCCACCAGGTTCTGTTTGATATTGCGCAGCGTGGCGCGGCTGATCTCTATCGCAGACGCCACCCCGTGCAGCGAACCACGCATTAGCGTGATGCCCGCGCTCTCAATGGCCACATCGGTCCCTTGGCCAATCGCAAAACCCACATTTGCTCGGGCCAGCGCTGGGGCATCATTGATGCCATCGCCCACCATGCCAACGATTTCCCCCGCCTGTTGACGGCGCTCGATCTCGGCGTGCTTGTCTTCAGGCAACAAGCCCGCGCGAAACTCATCGATGCCCACTTCCCGAGCAATGGCTTTGGCGGTGTGCTCGTTATCCCCGGTTAACATCACGATGGTTAAGCCGTCTTTTTGCAGGCGCTTGATCGCGGCGACGGTATCGTGGCGAAGTGGGTCGCTGATGCCAAATAGGGCGGCCAGCTTGCCATCCACCGCTAGGTATACCAGCGTGCGGGCTTGCTCCTCCAGAGCGCGGGCCTGCTCTTCACCTGCTTTGAGATCCACACCGGCCTCGCTTAACAGGCGTGCATTGCCCAGCAGCAGCGCTTTGCCGTCGGCGGTTTGGGCTTTTACCCCGCCACCGGTCACGCTGTCGAAACCATTAATCTCGGCAGGGGGAGCGTTGTGTTCATCTGCGTAGTTCATTAACGCCGCTGCCAGGGGGTGTTCAGAGCCACGCTCAAGTGCGTTCACCAGTGCCAGCACGGTGGATTGCTCCACGCCAAACATCTGTGCATCGGTAACGCTGGGCTTGCCCTGGGTGAGCGTGCCAGTCTTATCGACGACTAGCGTGGTCAGCTTGCTGGCGGTTTGCAGCGCCTCGCCGTTGCGTACCAGCACCCCGTGCTCAGCCGCTTTACCGACGCCGATCATGGTCGAGATTGGCGTGGCCAAGCCCAGCGCGCAGGGGCAGGCAATGATCAGCACGGTGGTCGCTGTCACCAGCATATGGATCACCTGGGGGGCGGGCCCTAGGTTGAACCACATCAGGGCCGTCAATACGGCAATGATCATTACCGCAGGCACAAAAACGCTGGAGATCTGGTCGGCGAGCTCGCCAATCGGAGGGCGCGAGTTTTGAGCGCTCGCTACCTGTTCGGTAATTTGGCCCAGTCGGGTATCGGCGCCTACTCGCGTTGCTTGATATACCAGCCCGCCACGGCCATTCACCGTGCCAGCGCTGACGTCATCTCCCTCGCGCTTCGCTACCGGTACAGGCTCGCCGGTGAGCATCGACTCGTCGATATGGCTTTCGCCTTCAATCACCTGACCATCCACAGGCAGTCGTTCGCCGGGCCGCACTCGAACGTGGTCGCCCGTTTGCACGGCATCGATCTCAATCTCCAGTTCGCGGCCTTCACGAATAACTCGTGCGGTACGGCTCTGTAGGTCAAGCAGGCGCTTTAAGGCATTGCTGGTGCGCCCTCGGGCGCGCAGTTCCATGGCATTGCCGAGCAGGATCAGCCCGATCACCATGGCGGAGGCTTCAAAATAGATGCCTTGAGCGACTTCCGGTAACCACGGGGCGAACAGCACCACCGCCATGGAGTAGAGCCAGGCAGTGCCGGTGCCTATAGCGACTAATGTATCCATATTGGCTTGGCGATGCTTAAACTGCTTCCAGGCGTTGACGAAAAAGTGCCGCCCTGGGAAGGCCATAATGCCCAGGGTTAATAGACCAATCACCAGCCAGTAGAGACGCCCTAACCCCATCGGGTGAGGGTGGAAAAACAGCATGCTGAGCATCAGTGGAATCGCCAGTGCCAACGAGATGGCGCTGCCGCGCAGTCGTTTTTGGTAGGTCTTGGCATCCTGCTCTGCCCGGGTGCGCTCGGCTTCCCGCATATCCACAATTGGCTCGGCACCGTAGCCCGCTGACTCAACGGCGGCGATCAACGCTTGGGTCTCGGCACTGCCAAACACTTGGGCGGAGTGGGTGCCAAAATTGACGCTGGCAGTGTCCACACCCTCGGTACGTTCAAGCGCTTTTTGAACGCTTTTGACACAGCTGGCGCAGGTCATCCCGCTAATCGCCAAGCGCTGCTTTTTGCCCTGGCCATGTCCTTGAGAATGGGAAGGATGACTTGCAGCCTTTTCAGCTTCAGCGGGTGGCACGTTATCTGGCTGCTTATCAGCAGCGTTTGGGACTGTTGGCGGATAGCCCGCCTCGGTCAAGCATTGATCAAGCTCGGCGTCGGTTAACGTCGAAACCACCTCAAGGCGTTTTTCGTTAGGCGTGCCGATCACGTCAGCGTCAGGGTCGATAGTTTGAATCGCCTCGCGCATACGCTTAACGCAGCCCTGGCAGCTCATGCCGGGGATGGTTCGTGTGGTGGCGTCATTGGCAGTGCTGACGCCTGAGGCGGCTTCGGTAGAGGAGTCACTCATGGGGCCTCCTTGGTAGACGTGGAATCAGGAAAACTCTCAATCAGGCGGCACACGCTGTGGCCGTCGGGAGACCCGTCGGGCATTTTCTGCCAGCTCTCCATGGCCTGTTCCATTCGTTCGGCTAGCGCTTCGAGCTCGGCAATGCGTGCGCGGATTTGTGGTAGTCGGCTGGCAAGTAAGTCGCGTACCAATGGGCAGGGGGAGTCACCCTGGTCGGCGTGGGTCAGGATGTCGCGAATCTCCGCCACGCTAAAACCTAATTTGCGCGCCCGTTGAATAAAGCGCAGCCGCTCTAAGTCGGTATCGGAAAATAGCTGATAACCGTTATCGGGGTGGCGCTGGGGGGCAAGCAGCTGTTCACGAGCGTAATGACGCACGGTCTCCGCGGTGACGCCGCCTCGTTTGGCAAGCTCATTAACTTTCATGACCTGTTCTCCCAGCTTGTTAACTAATGACTATCCAAGTGTAGAACCTATGGGTAACCCATAGGTCAAGGGTGTCTTTGGCTATCAGCCAAAATGACTAAAACACTGATTTAAAACGGCCGTGCGACTAATGTATAAGGCAAAAATTAAATAAAACGAACGTTTGCCCTTGAACCTTTGGCCCAGGTGCGAGAAAACAGTCATGTAAAAAATAAAGAGCGTGGATCGTTGGTATCCACGGGATCATCGGGAAGAGAGGCCCACTATGAATAATAAATTTAATAAGCTCACCCTGGCCGCTGCCATCACAGCCGCCTTCGCCAGCCAAGCCCATGCAGGTGGGTACCAAATCAATGAGCAGAGCGTTAGTGGGCAAGGCTATGGCCATGCAGGCCGTAGCTCTAATGTGCATGATGCCTCCATCGTCTATGGCAACCCGGCGGGTATGTCGTTTTTGGATCGGGCCCAAGTGACCGTGGGTGGTACCTTTCTCAGCGTCAATACTGATATCAGTAACGTCAGCGCTTCTCAATCCAGTCCGGCATTTCTGCAAGCCACGGGTGGCTTGACTGATACGCTGCCTGTTTCAGGATCCAACGATGGAGATATGGTGCCCGGCACCCTGGTGCCTTTTGCCTTTTACGCGCAGCCGGTTAATGAGCAGTTAGCCTTCGGTTTTGGTGTATATGCGCCTTTCGGCTCAAAAACCGATTATGAAGACGGTTTCCAAGGGCGTAATCAAGGTAACTATACCGAAGTCAAAGTTATGACCGCCCAGCCGACCGTCTCCTATCGCTTTAACGAGCAGTGGGGCGTGGGTGTCGGTGTCACGTATAACCGCGTAGAAGGGGAGCTGCGCCGTCAGGTGCCCGTGGCGACTCCGTTAGGTCTTTCAGAAGTCGACTCCCGCGTTGAAGGTGATGACGAGGCGTGGGGCTATAACTTGGGGGTGATCTATCAGCCAGTGCCGGAAACCACGCTCGGCTTGACGTACCGCTCGAAAGTGGATTTCAACCTGGAGGGCAGCTTCTCTGCAAGCTCGCCTGTGCTAGACCAGCTGGGCATCGGCACCGTAACAGATACTGCTGCGCTGGATTTGACCACGCCTGAAACAGTTAACTTTTCGCTGACTCAGCAAATGAGCGATAACCTCAAGTTGATGTTTGGTGCTTCCTGGGCGCGCTGGAGCGAATTTGACCAGATTCTGGTCACCGGTACCGAGCGTGGCGAAATCACCAACGAGCAGCAGAATTACTCAAACGCTTGGGCCTTCTCCACTGGCGGTGAATATCAATTGACGCCTCAACTTGCCTTGCGCGCCGGAGTTGCGCTTGACTTTACCCCAACGCAGGATGAAACGCGTAGTGTGCGGATTCCATCGGATGATCGGCGTATCTTCTCAATCGGCGCTGGCTGGAGCCCCACCCCTGACCTGACCTTGGATGTGGCGTACTCATATCTGACCGAGCGTGGCACCCAGGTAGACCAATCCAAAACCGACAGTTTCACGGTGGCTGGTCAGCGCACGCCGCCCATAACATCAAACTACGCAGCCGACTATAAAAACGAAGCCCACGGTTTCGGTGCGCAGTTAACCTATCGCTTTTAAGCCCTTACAGCGTTAATCTCCAACGAAACCCGGCGCCTGCCGGGTTTTTTATTGCCTTGTGGCAGGCCATTGGATGCGGGGCGTGTCGGCTTTCGTTACACTATGCGCTTTTCTGATCGATACACCTCTGTACGACCAGATACAGACAAAGCTAGGGCGACCCCATGTTGGAAACCAACCCGATTCATAACCAGATCAAGGACCTGTCTGAGCGGACAGATGTTCTTAGGGGGTATCTTTGACTATGCCGAGAAGAAAGATCGGCTAGAAGAAGTTACTCGCGAACTGGAAGATCCCAATGTCTGGAATGATCCAGACTACGCGCAGAAGTTAGGCAAAGAGCGCGCCTCCCTCGAAGCCATTGTGGCCACTATCGATGATCTTGAGCAGGGCCTGGGCGATAGCCGGGATCTGTTGGAGCTTGCCGAGATGGAAGAGGACGAAGGCACGGTCGACGAAGTGCGCCAAGAGTTGGACGGTATGCAAGCCGCGCTGGAGAAGCTCGAGTTTCGGCGCATGTTCTCCGGTGATATGGATCAAAATAACGCTTACCTGGATATTCAGTCCGGCTCCGGTGGTACCGAAGCGCAGGATTGGGCCAATATTTTGCTGCGCATGTATCTGCGCTGGGCCGAGAGCCACGGGTTTAAAGCCGATATCACCGAAATCTCCGCGGGTGAAGTGGCGGGCATTAAATCAGCGACCGTACATGTTCAGGGCGATTACGCTTTCGGCTGGCTGCGTACCGAAACCGGCGTGCACCGGCTAGTGCGTAAAAGTCCGTTTGATTCTGGTGGCCGCCGCCATACTTCCTTTGCCTCGGTCTTTTTGTCACCGGAAATTGACGACAGTTTCGAAGTGGAAATTAACCCATCGGACCTGCGCGTTGATACGTACCGCTCCAGCGGCGCAGGCGGTCAGCACGTTAACACCACCGACTCAGCGGTGCGGATTACCCACGAGCCGACCGGCATTGTCGTCGCCTGTCAGGGCCAGCGCAGCCAGCACGCTAACCGCGACTTTGCCATGAAGCAGTTGAAAGCGCGGCTCTGGGAACACGAGATGCAGAAGCGTAATGCCGCCAAGCAGGAGGCCGAAGACTCCAAGGCGGATATCGGTTGGGGCAGCCAGATCCGTTCTTACGTGCTTGACGACCAGCGCATCAAGGATTTGCGCACCAGCGTGCAGTCCAGCAACTGCGATAAAGTGCTCGATGGGGATATCGATCAATTTATCGTCGCCAGCTTGAAGCAAGGTTTGTAATTTTTTTAGCGTTTGAACATGAACAGGGTGCCCCATGGCTAACCAAGACGCGTCTCCTGCAGACAACGAAAACCACCTGATCGCCGAGCGCCGTGCCAAGCTGACTGCTCGCCGCGAGCGCGCCGCTGAGCAGGGAAAGAGTGCTTTTCCCAACGATTTTCGCCGCGACAGCTTAACCGTCGAGCTGCAAAACGCCTTTGGCGATAAAGACAAGGCCGAGCTTGAAGCGCTGGATCACCACGCCGCTGTGGCCGGTCGTGTGATGCGTCAACGTGGGCCCTTTATCGTTATTCAGGATGTGGCCGGGCAAATCCAGCTCTACGTGGATAAGAAAGGCCTGCCCGAAGATGTGCTCGAAGACGTTAAAAGCTGGGATATCGGTGATATCGTCGCCGCCCACGGGCCGGTACATAAATCTGGTAAGGGCGATCTGTATGTGATGATGAAAGAGGCGCAGCTGTTAACCAAAAGCCTGCGCCCGCTGCCGGATAAGTTTCACGGCCTGACCGATATGGAAGCCCGCTACCGTCAGCGCTATGTGGATCTGATCATGAATCCGCAGTCGCGTAAGGTGTTTGAAACCCGCGCAGCGGTCATTAGCTCCATGCGCCGCTTCTTTGAGGCGCGCGGCTTTATGGAAGTGGAAACGCCGATGCTGCAGCCGATTCCCGGCGGCGCCGCGGCGCGGCCGTTCATTACCCACCACAATGCGCTGGATATTGACATGTATCTACGTATTGCGCCTGAGCTCTACCTCAAGCGTTTGGTAGTGGGCGGTTTTGAAAAAGTGTTCGAGATTAACCGCAACTTCCGCAACGAAGGGTTATCCACGCGCCACAACCCAGAGTTCACCATGGTGGAGTTCTACTGGGCCTATGCGGATTACCGTGATCTGCTCGATATGACCGAAGCCATGCTGCGCACAGCGGCCGAAGAAGTGCTCGGTAGCGCGGTGATCGAGTATCAGGGCGCGAGCTACGATTTCGGCAAGCCCTTTGCCCGTTTAACGCTGCGCCAAGCGATTCTGGATCACGGTGACGGCATTGCCGACAGCGATCTGGATTCCTTGGACGCTGCGCGGGCCACCGCTGAAAAGCTCGGCATCAAGGTCAAAGAAAGCTGGGGCCTGGGTAAGGTGCAAACGGAGATTTTTGAAGAGGTGGCCGAGCATAAGCTTGACCAGCCAACCTTTATCACCGAGTACCCAGCGGAAGTCAGCCCATTGGCGCGGCGCAATGACGCGAATCCCTTCGTTACCGATCGTTTTGAGTTCTTTGTCGGTGGCCGTGAAATCGCTAACGGGTTCTCGGAGCTCAACGACGCCGAAGACCAGGCGGAGCGTTTTCGCGCCCAATCGGCGGAAAAAGACGCCGGCGACCTGGAAGCGATGTATTACGACGCCGATTACGTGCGCGCCTTGGAGTATGGCATGCCGCCCACGGCCGGTGAGGGCATCGGTATCGACCGTCTTGTGATGCTGTTCACCGATAGTGCCTCGATTCGTGATGTGCTGCTATTTCCGGCGATGCGCCCTGAAGTGGACTAACACGCTAAGATAACGGATGAAAAGTTGGTAAGGGCGCGTCATAGCGCCCATAATGATCAACGTTTCGACGGCGAGGAGAATCCCATGAAACTGCTTAACCGCTCCGCACTGAGCGTCAGGCCGACCCAGCCCTTTGTGGACTGGATCAATGCGCTCGAACCCACCATGGGAGACGACGACCTGACCCTGGACGACGTCGAGCGCGAAAGTACCATTTACCTAATTCCCGAGATGGACACTCCGGAAGCGCTGGAAGCGTTTGTGCGCGAGCGGTACGTGGAAATCCTCGAGACTGAGCTGCGCGCTTGGGAAGAGGATGAGCGGCAGTGGCCGGATAAGCTGGATTGGGCGCTGTTTCAGGAGTATGTGCGTGTCGAACACAGCTATCTGGCCATCGACCTGGACGACGAAACGGCGTTAGAAATTTCAGAAGTTGATGATGCACTGCTGCTCGACAGTGAGCAGGATTAGCTATTAGCGTGCTAATATTGGGCTCTGCCTGGAGCTTGCTAGCTGACTTTCCAAGTAACACCTAGCGCAAGTGTATCGAAAAACCGGCTTAGGCCGGTTTTCTGCTTTTAGTTGTTTCGCTTAGGAACGCCACCCATGCGACTGTTTGAAACCCGTCCGGGAGATGATGGTTTACCCGGTCCTGAACGCGCCCTTGCCGTACTGGCACTGGTGACCGGCACCTTGATGGCAGTGGTCGACACCACCATGATCAATCTGGCGCTGCCCACTATCGCCGCTGATTTAAACGTCTCGGCTTCCCGGGCGGTATGGATTACCAACCTGTTTCAGGTCGTGTGTGCGGCTTTTTTACTGGTGTTTGCTGGGATCAGTGAGTTAATCACCCGTCGCAGGCTCTACCTATTTGGGCTGGCCACCTTTGTCGCCGCAGCGCTGGGGGCGGCGCTATCGCGTAATTTAGAAACGCTGCTAGTATTCCGCGCCTTTCAGGGGTTGGGGGCTGCCGCCACATTATCGATTGGCCCATCGCTCTATCGAGCCATTTTTCCGTCGCGGTTATTGGGCTCTGCCCTGGGTTTGAGCGCGCTGGTGGTGGCCGGTGGCTATGCCGCGGGGCCAACATTAAGCGGGGTGATTCTGTCTTTTGCTGACTGGCCCTGGCTGTTTGCGCTAAATGTACCGCTCGGCCTCTGCTCGCTATGGCTTGCCAAGCGTGCCTTGCCCCGTGAAGAGCGCCGTCAAGGTAGCTTTGATGTGGCAGGGGCGCTGCTCTCAATTGTTATGTTGGCAAGTTTCTTTATCGCCATGGACGCCGTGAGCCACGCCGCACCGGTTTGGCAAAGTGGCGGCTGGGCACTGCTGACGGTTCTGGCCTGTGTGGGGTTTATTGCGCGCCAGCGTCGCGCGCCTTATCCATTGCTGCCGCTTAGCGTATTTGCCGAGCCGCGCTTTACGCTGGCCGTTTCTGCCTCTGGGCTTGCCTTTATTGGCCAGGGTCTTACGTTTGTTGCCCTGTCATTTTTCTACCAGGAACAGATGGGGTTTTCACCGCTGGAAACCGCTTGGCTATTCACTCCCTGGCCGCTGGCTATCATGTTCGTTGGCCCTGTGGCCGGGCGCCTAGCCGACAGGATCAATCCCAGTATTCTTTCCAGCACAGGGCTTAGCTTGCTGATCATTGGCCTGATTGCGCTGGCGTTAGTTGATGAGTCGACTGGCGTAGCCGGCAGTTTATGGCGCACCGCGTTATGCGGCATTGGCTTTGGGCTGTTCCAGCCGCCCAATAATCGCGAAATGATGGGCAGCCTGCCGCCGGAGCGCAGCGCTAACGTTTCAGGGGTAATGAGCACCACGCGCACGGTGGGGCAGTCGTTCGGCGTCGCTCTAGTCGGCGCCGCCCTGGCGTTGGGGTGGCCGGTGCAGGTGACGCTCTGGTTGGGGGCGTTAACTACGCTGCTAGCGCTATTGGCAAGCGTTGCACGTATGCCACTGGCAAGGCGTGCATTACACGCTCGTCGGGCATCGTCTGCCGGGCAGTAAGCGCGTACAATAAAGTGGTTTGTAATCTCAAGGAGACCCCCATGACGCTGCAGACACAGATTGAGCAGAAGTTAGCGGCACTCGCGCCCGATGTGCTGCAGGTTGAAAACGAAAGCCATATGCACAGCGTGCCCGCGAACTCTGAAACCCACTTCAAAGTGACGCTGGTAAGCGATGCCTTCGACGGCATGATGCCGGTGAAGCGCCACCAGCAGATTTATGCGCTGTTGGCCGATGAGCTGTCAGGGCCGGTGCATGCCCTGGCGCTGCATCTTTATACGCCCGCCGAGTGGCAGGCGCGTGGCGGAGAGCGTCCGAATTCGCCCAACTGCCGTGGCGGCGGAAAGTGAACCAGGAAGTTATTCGGCGCCACTATCTGGACGCCATGGGCATTACCGCCTGGGGCTCGCGCTACCAACTACCCAATGCGCTGCCTACTGAAGCCTGCGAGTGGGACGATGTTGCACCAGCCCCTACGCCACCCCGGGAGCGGCTGCAGGCGCTGTTGGATGATGCCCCCGCTCCAAGGCGGAACGCGCCTGAACCTCAGGCGTCAGGCGAGGCTATCGCCTCGCCTTCGGCAGTACGCGCGTTGTTGCTGAAGGATAAGCCCAGCTCAGAAAAATCGGACCAAGCCAAACAGAGCCAAACCAAGCAGGTTGGCGCCCAATCCGATAAGGCTGAGCCTACTGCTGATGCAACACTTGCTACGCCCGCCAAGCCCCTTAAGTTCTCCCTCTCCTGTCTATGCCTTAATGGCCGCTGGTTAGTGCTGCAAGCGGGCGAAATGAGTGCGCTTGAGCAGCAATTGTTGGCTAATCTACTTCAAGCAGCGGGTATTCAGCAGAGCGCATTGCCGGAAGTAACGCACTTTACGTGGCCGCAAATGACCAATGCCTTTGCTGTTGAGGACCCACTAGATGAAGCGCGCGAAGGGTTAGCAGCCTTTATTGCAGGCCAAGTAAGTCGGCAGGAGTGGCAGCTAACCCGGCTGATCTGGTGGGGCGAGCTGGGCGCTGAACAAGCGCCGCTGGATCGTATGCTGAACGTGAACGAAGGCCAAAGTCACACGCTCTCGCTGCCTGTCTGGCAGGGGCCAGCGCTTGCTGCACTTCTCGACGGCACCCGCAGTAAGCGCGATCTATGGCCAGAGCTGCAGGCCTTAAACCAGCAGTGGACGCGCGATAGTTCAACCGGCGCTGAGCCAGCAGTTGATGATCACTGAGCTTAGTGTTGAGCATCTAGCCTTATTGACGGCTCTTGAGGGTCAGGCGCAAAGCGGTACCTCCGACTCGCAAATGCTGGAAGCACTGGGCAGTCAAGATACCTGTGTAGTGGGCTGGTGGCAGGGTGAACAGCTGCAAGGTTATGCCATCGTGGCGCGACTGCCGTTTGAGGCGGAGCTTCAAGCGATAGGGGTTGTGCCTGAGTACCGCCGAAGTGGGGCGGGCTTGGCATTAATGGAAGCCGTTTTAACGCAGGCTGAGCGCTGGTCAAGCGAGCGTTTGCTGTTGGAAGTGCGAGTGGGAAATCTAAGCGCTATTCGGCTCTATCAGCGCATGGGGCTTACCGAAGATGGGTACCGGAAAGGATACTACCCGGCTCAGGCCGCTCATTCGGCCCAAAGCGACCCAGCAGCACAAAGTGCCGCTGGGCGCGAGGATGCACTGCTGATGTCGCGGACACTCTAAGCTGGTCGTGAGACTCTGTCGGCCGCGAGTGGCGTCAATTAAGAGGCGCTGGACGTGTCGAGACTATCGAATTTGCTGAGTAGGCTATTGAGGCGACGCTCCCACTCTTCACGCTCTTCTTTCAGCTTGGCGTTCTCGCCACGCAGCTCTTCATTTTCCAGTTTCATCATTTCCAGCGCGTCAACAGTATCGGTGACTTTCTGTTCAAGCTGATTAAATAGTTCCAAGCTCATGTATATCTCCCTAGCGTAAAAACGAGAACCCAAAAAACGGTAGTCAAAAAGTACCCAACAAAACAAGCGGAAAGCTTGCTAATAGGTACGAATGAAGCGAGCGTAACGCCACCACCGCGCGGCGGCAAGCGCTGTTTAACGCTATTGACGTTGATAAAGCCGAGCGGTGCTTTCACCCGCCTGGGTTTCGCGGTGTAACTGCCAGTTGGCGGGCACCCCTGGGGCAAGCGATGTCTCGGTTTCGAGGTAAATCATTGCCCCGTCACTCAACCAGCCGCCACTCTCCAGCGTCTTACAGCACGGTTCGGCCAACTGCTGATGAAAGGGCGGATCGAGGAACACTAGTGAATAGGGCTGTGCAGGACGTGTCAGGTAGGCCTGAACATCGTTAATATGCACCGCGCTTGAGGTAATATGCAGAGAGGTCAGATTAGTCGACAGCTGCGCTGCCACCCGCGGGTCGCGCTCGACAAAGTCGACACAGGCCGCACCGCGAGAGACCGCTTCAATGCCGAGTGCACCGGTACCGGCGAAGAGGTCGAGCACCTGCTGACCATAAAGCTGCTGCCCTAACCAATTGAACAGCGTTTCACGCACGCGGTCAGGTGTTGGACGCAAGCCTGGGCTATCCAATATAGGCAACTGACGGCGGCGAAACTCACCGCCGATAATGCGCAGTTTGCCAAGCGATTTGCCACCTCGCTGAGCAGGCGTGCGGCGGGAGGTGGATGAGCGGGAGGAGCGTTGTCGTGTCATGAGGCGGATTGTAGCGGGCTGCTTATCCAAAGTCTCGGGTTAGGGTGTTAGCATAACCTTAATGTTCACTATTTATATCGAGTAACACACATGTTTGGTTTTTTTAAGCGTAAGAATAAGCAAGACCCGCAGCAGGCGCCCCAAGACTCGCAGCAGGCGCCAGAGGAAGAGCAGCGTCTAAAAGATCAGCCTCAAGAGCGAGCTGATGAGGGTGAAATCGAGGCACCAGATACTTCTTCGGAAGCCGTTGAAGAGACTCCGCCCGTGCCGGATACTTTGCCAGAGCCAGAGCCAGAGCCAGAGCCAGAGCCAGAGCC
>TARA_R110000824_G_scaffold400643_1_pt1 | contig 48864 bp, 67 predicted proteins | sample TARA_R110000824 | Tara Oceans TARA_R110000824 (sample SAMEA4397747) | marine metagenome | biome: Polar Biome; feature: [MES] marine water layer (ENVO:01000295) within the mesopelagic zone...; material: water (ENVO:00002006), including particulate matter (ENVO:01000060) such...
GTAAACTGCGCCGATCAATGTGAAGCAAAGAAATACCCCTGGCCGCGGCGAGTTTGGATAATTGATTTGCCTAGATAACGGCGCAGACGAGCGATATAGACTTCGACCAAGTTAGGTGCGGCGGCATCCTGTTCCAGGGCATAGAGCTGCTCTAATAACTGCTCTTTGGAGTGAATGCGATCTGGATGCAGCATTAAGTAGCGTAGTAATCGAAACTCTGTCGCCGTTAGCGAACGCCAAGTTTCTCCCTCTAGGCATACTCGTTGACCTGCTTCATCCAGCGATACGCCATTGAGCGTCACAACTTGAGATAACTGACCAGACTGCCTGCGCAGCAGTGCCTTCAAACGGGCCATAAGCTCGGCTTCATGGAAGGGTTTAGCTAGGTAATCATCGGCACCCGTTTCAAGACCAATGACTTTATCTTCCCAAGTATCGCGCGCCGTCAAGATCAAGATAGGCGTGCTGCGTTTTTGCTTGCGCCACTGGGCTAGTAGATCTAGTCCCGAGCCATCGGGCAAACCGAGATCTAAGATAGCCAGCTCGTAATGCTCGGTTGCCATTAGCGACTTGGCCGCTTTCAATGAAGCGGCCAAGTCGACAAGGTAACCGTTGTCCTTGAGACTCTCTGCCAAGCTTTCTGCCAGCAAATCATCATCTTCGAGTAGCAACAGTTTCATGGGTAAACGTCAGATTAGAAAGTAAAATTGCCGTACATGCCGGATTCGTAATGGCCGGGAATGTTACAAGCATACTCTAGCTCGTTAGTATTATCAGGAACACTCCATAATAGAGTCCCGGTGTCACCAGGTGCAATTGTGACGCCTGCCATGCTCATATTGGCCATATCGTGGCCTTCACCTTGTGACATGTTTGACATGTCATGACCTTCGCCATTTGCCATGTCTAGCATCATTTTTCGATGCTCTTCATGGGCTTCTTTACTGCCAATCACAAATTCATGCTCTAAATTGCCGGTGTTGGTGATTTCAAATTTAACCACCTCCCCAGCCGCCAGTTCTAGCTCTTCAGGGTCGAACCACATATCGCCAGCCTCGAGACTGATCGTGCGGTCGACGTCAGACTCAGTTAGGCCGCTATCCCCGCCGCCATGGCCAGGTGCAGCCCACGTGGCGCTTGTTACTAAGCCTAGTGAAAGAGCAAATAAAGACGTTACTAAAGTGTTTTTGCGCATGGTCATTTACCTCAGAGGTTATTGCCACTTGTTCTTTATACGGTGTTAACCTGAAACGAGCCTGAACCTAACGTAATAATAGGATCTGCTGCACAACAGTATTTCTAATATGATGATGGATCCTGACTAGATACTGCTCTCTAATTAGTGTCAACACTGCAGCAATGACTTTTCGTCTTTTTGGTGCAATGCCTATGGCAGCATCCGCCTAAACCTCAGTGTACGGCCCACAAGAAGGCGACCGTTAATGTTCGATCTCTGGATCGGCTCTACAAGGTGGTTGCCCTGTTGGTCACCCATTCGGTGATGTCACCCTTGTCAGCACCGCCGTAATCAGCAGGACAACCACGACCAGCACCACCTCCAGCGCAATACTGCGCTGCAAACGTCGTGGGGCTGTTGCGTCGCCGCTCTCAAAGGCAGGTACAAGCCGCCACTTGTTCGCGGCAGCAAATAACAGCAGCACCGCGACAATCAATACTTTGCCGATCAAGAACTGTCCATATGCCGTGGTGAGCAGGGGTGTGAGACCGCCTGTTAGCAGCGTGGCCAACGTGACGCCCGCCAGTACCAACACGCCAACTCCGCCCATGGCGAGTTGCCCGAAACGGGTCAGAATACGGGCGGTATTGCCGTGGTTGTAATGTTGCCCCACTAAGTGGAACAGCGGCCACAGCGAGGCTACCCAGAACGCCGCCGCCATCAAGTGAATGATCAGCAAGCCAGCCAGAACGAGGCGTGGGGTGTTCACCGTATGTCCCACCTGCACGAACGCCAGCATCACCAGTAACACGCCCACTAGGCTCAAGCTATTGGCTGTTTTTGAGAGTGTTAAGTTATTGAGCTGAATCGCCTGGACCAACAGCAAGCCAGTTACCACCAGTATCAGCCGGGTCCCGGACGCACCCTCGAACACGATCCCGAGTAGCATTGGGTTGGTTGCAGCCGCTATATTGCCGCCCCCAAGGTAACCAGCTTCTAAAGGCCACTGGAACAGAATCAGGATAATCCCGGCCCAGACAGCAAGGACACCCATGCGGGCGACGTGCCTCCGGTCATGTTCAGGGAGTTGGGGAAATGCTAGACGAAACAACACGGCTCCCGTCGCGACTAGGGCACTGAGGTAAACCCCGGCCGCCACGAGAATCATCGCGACGGTCCAGACGTCGAGGCTATTTACGGAGAACCACCAGGCCATGGGTCAGGGCTCGACCGAGAAGTTAAAACCGTCGGTCATCATGTGCCCGTCATCCGATAGGCCGCGCCAGCGTACCTGGTAGTCCCCAGCCGAAAGAATTTCACCTGGTTTTACGAAGTAGCGTTCGACCTGTTCACTGCCTGGCTGACCATCAAGAGGAACAGAGCCGTCCGGGCCTGTCACTTCAAACTGGGTGATACGCATCATGCCACCAAACTCAATGCCAATCTCTGCTGGGGAATCCTGAATGGTCACGCCATCCTTAGGTGAAGTGCTTGCGCCCCCTTCATGGGCCAGCACTGGGATTGCTAGCGACAGCAACAGCGTTGCTAAGGTAGCGTGAATGATAGGGAGCGAACTCGTCTTCTTTTGCATACCGTATCCTTATATATTTTTAGGGTTGAATGGATGCCGTTACTTCATCGCGGAGGCGCTAAAACTGATTCGGCTGAGCCTTCTTACATCGTTCATCTGCCCTGTTTGGCGAACAAGGCGCATGGCGTCGTGCTTTTCTTCATGGAAATGAGTCGGTGTTATAACGTGCCAACCTGAAACAGGGCTGAAAATGGCGGAAAAAATGATCTGTGACAACACTTAGGTATTGGGATCGGTTTCTCCTTTACCTTTGGGCCACCTATAGGTTGTAGGTTTATAACGAAAGCTAACTCCGCCTTCTTCCATTTTTAATGGATAAGGCGATGTCTCGACCAGCAACATGATAAGAGGAAATATCATGGTTAAGCACAAGATGATCTTTGCCATTGGTCTGGCTGCAAGCCTCAGTGTCCCCAGCAGCGCCATTTTCGCTCAAGGTATGAGCCAAGGCGCCCAAGGTCAGGGCAATATGATGGACGGCCAAGTCGGTATGGGTTCGGGCATGATGATGGGCAGTCAAGAAGACATGTACCCAGGAATGATGATGGGAGGGCAAAGCGGGATGATGCCTTGTCCAATGATGGGAGGCATGGGGAGCATGGGCGGTATGCTCGACGAGCAGCAGATGAGTACCATGCGTGAGATGCGCCAAGAACACCGCGCGGCCCAGCTTGAGCGGATGGGCGAATTGATGAACCTGCGCGACGACATGATGCAAATCATGCAGACTGAACGCCCTGAACAATGGAAAGTAAAGACGCTGCATGCTCAAATGGCCAGCCTTCATGGCGATATGATGGCTGATAACGTGCGCATGCATAACCAGATGCAGGACTTACTAACCGACGAGCAGCGTGAACAAATGAGTGGAAGCATGCCCAGCCACCATGGCTCGCAATAAGCCATGGGGATTGCCTATTCCTTATAGGAGTGATGCCATAATGAACGCGAAATGCTTTGCTTTTATGGGGTCAATGGGGTGGTTAGGCTGGTTGATGCCCCTGGCCATGCTGTTATTAGTTGGCTTGGCGATCGCGTCGCTGGCCAAGTACCTCTTCAGTCGTTCACGTTAAGGAGTTGAAAATAATGCGACATATGACAACCAAACTTTTGCTCTCGGGTTTCATGCTGCTTGGGACGGTCTCCGCTCAAGCGGCGTTACCGCCAGAGGCAACACTGTATAAAAACCCCCAGTGCGGCTGCTGTGATGAATATGCGCGCCATCTTGAGAAACTTGGCGTAGACGTCACCATTATTGATGACGTCGAGCTGGGTGATATCAAGCAGCAGGCGGGCGTTCCCTATGGTCTGGGATCGTGCCATACCATCGAAATAGGCGAGTATTGGGTTGAAGGTCACCTTCCGATGGAAGCCGTAAAGGCGCTGTTTGAGCAACAGCCTAAAATAGATGGAATTGGTTTAGCAGGTATGCCGATTGGTACGCCAGGTATGCCAGGGCCACAAGACGGTCCTTACGATGTCTACGCGTTTACAGACTAGGAAGATGAGCAGTTTATGACCCTTTAATTGAGTGATCAAAGCTGGCCTGTTGGTTGCGGTGCTCTTTCGCTGACTCTAAAGCTTTTCATTTATAAAAATTCTACCGATTTCGCTTACGTCAACCATATTGTTTACGGCTCGAGAGTTTTCACATAGCCTCGGCCAAAAGCAGCCTATTATTTGCGTCTATCAAACTAATTAAAATTAGAGACAGTGCAAGTATTTCTCAGTAGTTGCGACCGAGGCATGGCCCAGTCGGTCGCGCACGTAGAGCAAGGCATAGGTCTGAGCCTTGGATTGCATCATTGAGTACAGCGTATGCGTGGGATTGGTGATGGCACTCAGGAGATCAATCGATTGATGCTTGCTTAGCACCCAAATTACGGTTCGTGGCGTCTTCAGCGTGACATCTGCGGTCGTACGTCTTCCTCCACTCGCACCGACGTGAGCGAGGAGGCCTGTAGGTTGCCTAACCATTACCGTTTTCATGGCATACGGAACAGTCATCACCCAACCACACTTGGTGCCATACCGATAGAATGCGCAAAGAAGTCGTAGCCGGGCATTCACCGTTGCTGCGGCAAGGCACCGCCCTCGGGGCTTAGGTTCCAGCCCCGGAACTCCGCGAATACCGTAGTTTCTCGGTCATTGCCCACATCACGCCAGTCAATAGCATTCACCTCACACCAGCCAAAGAACTGATACAACGCTTTCCGGCATGTTATCCACGACTTCCTGGATTGAACCCTGCCACGCTTGATCAGATGCGCTATACAAATGTCCAGGGCTTCCTCAGTAATCTTTCCCTCCCTAGATATAAGGATTGGAAAGCCGGTGTAATTTGGGTTTGAACTTGCTCGTGCTGGAGAAGAATCCATTCTGCGCTTCTACCAGGGTGTATCACTTTGGCAATCGGTAATCAGCCAAGCTGGCGCACGTACCAGGTGCCTATGATAATATCAGCAGTGGCCACGGTTGGTGCCATTATCAGCATGAGCCCGGTCAGTAACCTGGCTGACCTGTACCTCATCACTCTGCCTTTGGTCCCTAGTCTTTTTTGTTTGATTTTAGCCGTTTCTGATGGTCAGCTAACTGCTTGCGCAGATCCTCTTCGCGGGATAAAGCGATTGCCAGCTGTGTCCGGGTTTCTGAGTGCTCTTCCTGAATATTTGCCAACTCCTCAATCCGCTTAGTCGCTGTCTTCAGCTCGCTACGGGCGTCGCTGGAAGATGTCTTGATCTTGTCGAGATCGGTACGAAGCGTTGCGTTCTCGTCCTGCAGCTCACCGCTGCGCCTCATAACAGAGGCATTCTCCGCACGTAGGCTGGCATGTTCCTGCTGAAGAGAAGAGAGGTCTTCGTTGACGGCCTCGAGCGTTTTCTGGAGCTGCAATTCACGTTTACTAGAGGTTTCCAGTTCCCGTGTAGCGGCTTTAAGCTCGCTTTCAATTGTGGCCAACCGGGCGCTGCTATCGGCTTTCTCGTCTCGCAAGTGGTCGACCAACGTTTGTTGCCGTTGCGCTTCAACACGCATGGTTTCCAATTGCTGATTCTGGCGGGAGAGCTGGTCTTGTAAATCGGTAACTCGTCCCATAGCATCCGCTGCCCGCTGCCTTGCGGTGGCATTCTCCGTCACAAGCGTATGGATCTCCTCCGTCTGCTGCTCAATGCGCTGCCCATCCTGATGGCCGTGTTCACGCAAGGTTGCGATGCTGGCCTCTAGTCGCTCAATCTCGCGTAGCGCCTCATCTCGCTCTTCGTTGGCAGCTTTCTCGCGCTGTTCGGACTCTGCGCGTATCTTCTCGACTTCTTCATCAGCGTGCTGGCTAGCGGAGCGCCATAGTTCAGCTCCAACCCGCTCCAAGACAGTGCGGATCTCATTCGGCATTTCTCGCACAGCGATGGCATTGTCTTTTAGGCTATCGCGCCACTCACGCATGACCGGGGAAATATGCGACAGGGAGCCACCACCCAGGCATTCGCGCACCTGTTCATTGGTGGGCCTGTCGATGCCTTCGGATACCAGCTTCTCGGCAGCATCAATGATGCGTTGCCGTATTTCCGGCTTAATAGTCATGCCGGGCTATCTCCTAGTGTATGTATTGTATGTATGTATTATACATAAGATACATACATACAATATAGTCAACAGCTTCGCTAACCCTAAAAATAATGCTAGCGCAGCCTACTAGATGATCTGCTGTGCAACATTCCCACCTAAGAATGCAACCAGTGCAGGAAATCTATTGGGAAAGATCGTGCCAATGTTGAAAGCCATAGCTGTTGCGGGATCGGTGCAACATCCCCACCGCAGTGACTAAACACAAAAAAAAGCCTCCCGAGGGGGAGGCTGTTGAATGGTAAAGAAAAAAATCAAGCTGCCGCGGTTGCTGCAGTTGAGTCTTCTTCTCCGTCGATCAAACCGCACTGTTGTGCCATTTGCTCGATGAAGTTGACCGCCTTCTGCGCATCAGCCAGAGCACGGTCGATCTCTTTGGCCTGGTCACCTTTGAGCCGTGAAGCCCATCCAGTGAGGTAGGACGCCGAGTTTTCGGGGGTAGCAGGGAGACCAAAGCGCATGGCTGCAAGCCAGGCGCCAGCTTCTGCCACTACTTCCTCTCGAGCGCGATCGCTCTTGTCCCGGTTGAGGCGCGAGGGAGCACCAGTAGCATGGATCAGCTCATGCAGGCCGGTGGCCGCAATTTCACTAACCTCATGGAACTGTTCAGGACGGGGCAGGCGTATGCCATCCGTAGAGGGCCTGTAGTAGGCCTTGTCACCGCCCCAGCTTAAAGGGATGCCCGATGCTTCAATCAGCCGTGCAACGAACTGCACGGGCTCAGGTTGAGCTTCTAAGACAGGTGGCTTTGCAGCCTCTGTCAATGGGTCCGCCAGCTGCTCCTCGTTAAACACATAAAAGATACGGTTCACGGGGATGATTTTCTCCTCCGTTGTGCCGTTCTCCTTCTTCTCGCGCTTTTTGTGGAATTTCCAAAATTCCACGGGAGTGGCCTTTTCGCCCTTGCGGGGGTGAGTGCAGAGATCCTTCGCTTGCTTGAAAGTCACCCAGGCAGGGCTGGTGTAGCCGTTTTTATCTGAAGCAATCCAGAGACTGATGATATTTGACCAGCCAGTGTAAGAACGCCCTGAAGAGGCGTTATAGGGCTGGCTCACATCTTTGTCGCCTGGTTTCCAAGGCTTCTGCCAGGGGGCTGTGCCTTCCATCAAACCTTGTATGAGTGCTTCGCGGATACCATCGATTGCACGTTTGCTCATGATCTATCTCCTCTCTCATTCCTGCAGTAGTGCAGGTCTCAAGAAGGGATAGGGCGCTAGGTGACAGCCGGTGGGGGGTCAGTGCTTCCCCTAACTCTAATCGAGACCCGGCAGCGGGAATGAGAGAGGAGAGAATGATGAAGCACACCAACCAGTTGGATATGTTCGCAGTTAGTGAGGCGGCCAAAGTTTATAGTTTCCCTGGAAAGGGAACCGTAGAGACCGCAGAGCAGCGTAAAGAGAGTGAAGATGCTGTTATCTCAGAGGCACTGAACATCATCGAAGCACGGTTCTATGGTCAGCTTGAGAGTGAGGGTGCAAAGATAACGGCTCCTTGGATAGCGGTTGATTATCTGACGCTCAAGTATGCGGAACTGCCTTACGAAGTGTTCTCAGTGACGTGGCTGAACTCGCAACATCAAGTCATCAAGCATGAGGAGCTTTTTAGAGGCACCGTGGATAAGGCGGCTGTCTATCCTAGGGAAGTGGTTAGAAGTGCGATTGAAACGAATGCTTCCGCCGTATTGTTGTGTCACAACCATCCTAGCGGTAGTCCTCAAGAGAGTGATGCTGATCGTCAGATTACGAAGAAGCTACAAGAGGCTTTGGATGTGATCGACGTAAAGGTGATAGACCACATTATTGTGGCTGGCACCGAGCATGTCAGCTTTGCAGAGAGGGGGCTGATATAACTTCAACGGTTATGCCGTTTTCATGGCCTCACCAGCATTCCAGCTGGTGAGGCTTTTTTATGGTGCGCCAGGCATGGCGCGCAGCGCCTTGACGGGCGCTGTTCCTGAGGGTGGTGCCTCAGGATGACTTGGGGGTGAAAGTCCCCTGCACGCCCGGCAAGGGGAAGTGCTAGCCGACGGCAAGGGTGTCCCTCGCGAGGGGGAATCTGAAGGAAGCCCGAGGCAAAACGCTGGCCTGACGAACAGGAAGCGGATACGAGGCGTCATGGCGGGGTGAGATGGCCATAATCATCAAAGCCCGGTACTTGCACGGAACGCCATGACGTATATCCGACAGGCATAAGCGGGAAGGTCGCGCGTCTTACCCTGGGAGGTCTGGTGGTCTGCCACGGTGCTACCGGCGTCGAGAGGCGACGGGATGGATCACCAGACGTCAGCCGAGGCCATAGTAAGTGCCGGTTCACCGCGGCACCAAGGGCCGAACATGAAGAACCGCGAGTAGGCGATAACGTCTCGAGGATCGATCATGACGACAGAAACCGATGCTAATACCGTCACTCACCCAGAGGGGCAGGAGCAGTACTCCGCGTCCCAGCCGGTGAGCGTCGAGACGAGCCCGGCGTCGTTATCGTGGACGAAAGCGGAGCCAACCTCGCTCATGGAACGGGTCGTAGACCCGAAGAACATGGCGCGAGCTTACCGTAAGGTGGTTACCAACAAAGGCGCACCGGGTGTCGATGGCATGACGGTGCAGCAACTGGCTGACCACCTAAAGCAGCACTGGTCAACGCTGCGCGAGCGGCTATTGGCCGATGAGTATCACCCTAGCCCAGTCCGAGCCGCCACGATCCCCAAGCCCAAGGGCGGGACACGGCAGCTCGGTATTCCTACGGTTACCGACCGCCTAATCCAGCAAGCGCTGTCCCAGGTGCTCATGCCGATCTTCGATCCAGCGTTCTCCGCGTCGAGTTACGGCTACCGCCCCAATCGCAGCGCTAAGCAGGCCGTCTCGGCCATGAAGGCCCACGTCACCGCTGGCCACCGCTGGGTGGTCGATCTCGACCTGGAAGCCTTCTTCGACCGAGTGAACCACGACCTGCTGATGGCACGGGTGGCACGGCGCGTTGACGACAAGCGCGTGCTGCGTCTGATCCGCCGCTATCTGGAAGTGGGCATGTTCCAGCACGGGTCGCCCACGCCGCGACGGCAGGGGACGCCTCAAGGCGGGCCACTCAGCCCGCTGCTGGCGAACATCCTGCTGGACGACATGGACAAGGAGCTGGAGCGCCGCGGCCACCGCTTCTGCCGCTATGCCGATGACGTACAGGTGTACGTCAAAAGCCGACGAGCAGGCGAACGGGTGATGGACAGTCTGAGTGATTATCTCGAGAGTTCACTCCGGCTGACGATCAATCGTAGGAAAAGTGCGGTGGACCGGCCATGGAAACGCGGCTATCTGGGCTACAGCCTTACCCGGCACAAGCAGTCGAAGCTGACGTTAGCCAAGAGCAGCCTGCAAAGACTGATGCAGCGAGTCCGCCAAGTGTTAAAGCGTGGCAGGGGGCGTCACATCCAGCGCGTTATCAAAGAACTGGTTCCCATCCTGCGAGGCTGGGCCCACTACTTTAATCTTGTTGATGTGAAACGCCCACTGGAAGCGTTGGATCAATGGATACGCCGCCGCTTACGCGGCCTGATCTGGCGACAATGGAAACGCCCAGCGACCCGGCGTCGGAAACTCCGAGGGCTAGGGCTGGATGCGTACCGTGCTTGGAAATCGGCGGGCAATGGGCGAGGGCCCTGGCGGAACGCTGGAGCCTCGCACATGAATCAGGTCCTGCCGAGGAAATGGTTTTACGACCAGGGTCTGATCTCGATACTTGATACGGTAAGATGGCTCAAACGTTCTGCATGAACCGCCGTGGTACGGAACCGTATGCCCGGTGGTGTGAGAGGACAGGGGAGGCGACTCCCCTTCCTACTCGATGGCTATCCTTTAATTGTTAAACCTGCTGTGATGTTGATACTGCTCTTCTAACGGCCCACAAAGAAACTCGGTGGCTTGGGGGGTGTTAGGAAAGGCTGGTTAATATAAAAAGGTTAAAGGGTTAAGGCTGGGTTAAAACAGGGTTACGAGCGAGTAAAGAAGCATCAAACCACTGAAAAGTATGCATTATCTTTCAAAAACCGATGCAACGTCCCCACCGCTTGCTATGCAACATTCCCACCGCTTGCTGTGCAACATCCCCACCTGGGGCTCAAAGTTATCCTCCTGATGTCCACAGAAAACGTCTTTTTGTCCACATTTTGGCTCATTTAGGCACCATCTGTGCAACATTCCCACCTGCAAGATTTAAGGCATGATAGGTTGACAGGATCGATTCGATTCGCTCTGCATCTCCTGTGCAATATACCCACCTACTATAGAGGGCTAAATTGCTGGTCAGAAAATAACCTGTGCAGTATCCCCACCGAAACGATGCAACATTCCCACCTATAAAACGCTACTTTTCCACAGGCTTACCCACAGTAAATGTGGATACGTTGATAGCTATCAGAGCACTTTTATACCGTTATCATTTGAAGCTGCTTAATATAGTGCCTTACCTTCTTTGTTGTCAAATTGTTACTGATCGACAATCCCCTGCCAGGGAGGAATGACACTTTTGAGCACGCTGGCCGTGCTTTAAAGACCTGTCGCGGGGGCTGATGGTGCAACGTTCCCACCTACGTTCTGTGAGCTACACTCTTGAATGCCTACTGTGATAGCAGTCTGCTTACAAGGGTGACTGGACGTTGGCTACGGTCATTGGCGCGGTGATTAAGGAGGTCTGGAAGCATCTATCTGTGCAACATTCCCCCTATTGAGCAAGGTGATCGAGAGGGTCTGGAATCGGCTATCTGTGCAACATTCCCCCCAATGATGGCACACGCTTGGACTGCAATGCGCGCCTCAATGGTTCCTGCAGCACAGCCCGTTAATTACGATCCTGGCTGGCTGGGGTTTGAAGGGCGACGAGTTGCCCGTGTGTACATTATCCCCCTAAGCAGTAAAGGCCATCTAAATGCATTCAATGATCCAGACTTCACAAAAGGAAATAAGATAATATTATTTTAAAGTGATGTTTCGCTAATAGTATGTAAGTCTTTCTTTAACCGTATTGAGTTACTTTTGTAATTTGCTCTTTTAACAGTTTTGACAAATTTATCTGTAGGAAAGATTGTGTAGTAAATATCAACAAGTTTTTTCCCTTCCGTTATTCTCTTCGCTTTATAACTAGCTATAACCTCATGCTCAACGAGTACGTCTAGGGCAATTTTCATAGCCCGAACATTACTGCCCATGCGATCAGAAAGCCCGCGAGGGCTACCTGACAGGTAAGGAATAAGACGAGGCGTATAGGGATCGTTGGCTGATGCCTGGCTCCAGTAGTGACTCATTCGCTTATGCATGTACCGGGCAAGAGGGCTCTTAATCGACATCGAAGTGCTATAGTCATATAAACGGAAAGTTTGTTTAAGAATGCTCTCAGTTACTAAAGGGTTAAACTGTACATAGCATTTAGTATCGCCTTCACGCATCTGAATATCTTTTCGCGTGGTTAGGCCGACCATAGGAAAAAAGCTTGAGGAAATAACAGTTTCATTATCATTGGTGACCGTTTCAAGCTGTGCGCCACGGCATACAAGTATCGCCTCCTTTATCTCGCTGAGTTTGAACTCATGTTTGTTCCGGCGTAACTCAGCACGCAACTCGTAGAAAGTAAAAAGAACACCAACTTTACCATCGATCATGACGCTTCCGCCATTAACAGCCAGTTTTCTTAAAGCGTCTTCTATAATCTCTTCACGCTCACCAGGATAAACTAGCTCATGTTTGCCTTTACTATTCTCGATAATAGCTGGCTTAACTTTAACCTTTATAACGCGGTCGCCTATACGGCACTCGCGCTCTCTTACCGCGCTGTTAAGGTCTGTGAATCGACGACGCTTCTCCAGAGAATATTTAGGCAATGCATCGTAAATGTCGATGCTATTACTATAATTTCTGTCCCGGCTATCGCTCAGGCTGAATAGGTCAAGCTGAGGCGGCTTATTAACCGCAACTGCTTGTATGTCCTTGTCTTTATTGCTATCGCTGGCCATATCTAACCTCTGTCAGCCTACAGTAATAACCTGCTATTTCTCTTCGACAAGCCAAGAATCAACGACCTCGGCACCGTACTGATCCTTCCAAGCCCTCAGGGTTTTATGATTGCCACCTCTTGTTTCGACAATCTCCCTTTCATAAGGATTGCGATATTCCTTTATCATTCGCTTCTTACGTATAGCCGGAGACTCGCTGACGCTTTTTTCAGTATTAACCAATTTAATAACGTCCAGGGCCGATTCATTATAATCAGCCATTAACGTTTTTAAGCGGTTAAAAAAAGCACTTTCACGCTTGAAATCTTCTCGATTCTCAAACGATATAAGTTGTTCTCGAAGAGACTTCGATTGCTCCTGCAGCTGTTGGTATTCACGCAATATAGGCATGTGTTTCCAGACAAGGCAATGTGAAAGTGTGCAAAGCACATTTTGTAGCTAACTCGGCTGTATGTCAACGATATGAGACCGTTGGCAGTGGTCTAAAAGCTAGCGCAAAAATATCTCTCCAAGGATGTGTTTTTCCATTAAAAAATACCCTTATTTCGCAAAATCTACGGGTGATGGCCCTGCCAAAAGCCTAGATTTTGCGTACAGGCTTTCAGGAAATGGCTTTTACCTTGAGAAATAGAATATAGAACAATAACTTAGGGTGATATTTTCCGTTTTTGAGTGATCCTGTGTACACAGTTAAAAAGGCCGTAGTGCTGGCGCTTAGGTTCTCTACTTATTAAAATAGTTATTTAAGAAAGTAGAGAAGGGCAGCGAACCCGAGTAGGCTGTATCAGAGTCACATGAATAAGGCTGTGCTGAATGACTTGGAAGGCAATCTACAAAATTGCGGTAGTTACTTCATATGCTCAGATGGTCGTCAATAGCATTGCAGCTGATTTAGGTGGTCTTCACATATTGGTGCCAGGACGCTGCCCAGTCTGAAGCCAGGCACTAACCCTGATCAGGGGGAAAATCACAACCAAAAGGGAGCAATTGGATGTTTGATCACTTGATTATGCCACCCCGCGCAGGATATGCGGTCATCACTACCAACGATTTCATGGTCATTGTCCGTGATACGGGCGATATTGTTAGTGTCCTAGAGGACGCCGATGCAGTTCTTGAGCACTTGAGCTTAACGATCCCGGGCGGGCTGCGTCGCAAGCGAGTCTATGTCGAGTCCGCACCAAGCGCATCAGATTTTTACGAGGTGATGCATGAAAGCGGGGATTTGCTCGATATTGTTATGTGCTCTGCAGACCAGGCTGATTATTTGCAGCAACACATTGCCAGCTTAGAGGGGGGCCCCGGAAATGGCTGATTCACTAGCGATGATTCCTTATAACGTCACTGGGGGCCTTGCTGAAGCATCGAATTCTTTGACAGAGGCCAAGGGAAACCCCGCGCTCTCTTACCTTATGGGGCTTGGCTCCCGCCGTAGCCGGGTCACGATGCGATCTCACCTCCAGCAAGTTGCCTACCTTAGCGGCGGTCATGACATTAAGAGTTGTCCGTGGCATATGATCCGGCGCGAACATGTGCGCTCAATCATCGAGATGATGAGTGAACTGGGCAAGGCTCCATCCACTATTAATACTGCATTGTCTGCTATGAAAGGTGTGGCGCGTGAGGCTTGGGTTGCGGGTCGCATGGATAGTGAGAGCCACCATCAGATCAGCGATCTCAAGTCTGTCAGGGGCTCAAGGTTGCCGAAGGGCGTACACCTTGATGATGTAGCTATCCAAGCCCTTTGTTCCGCATGCGAAACAGACGAGACCCCCAAAGGGGAGAGAGATGCCGTGTTACTCCACTTACTGGTCAACACGGGGCTGCGTCGATCGGAGAGTGTATCCATAGACATCGAGATGATTGACCGCGGCCGGCAGTCGATCAGGATTCTGGGCAAAGGTAACAAGGAACGCCTCGTCTTTCTGCCCAATGAAACGTTCCTGAAAGTCATGGCATGGCAATCCCGGTTGGGGCGGGATGTCGGGCCTCTTTTCCCTAGAGTGCGCCGACATGGTGTGATTACTGATCTTCGTATTACTGACCAAGCTGTGTACTTCATCATAAAAGAAAGGGCCGTTCAGGCGGGCATTAAGGAGTGCGCGCCTCACGATTTTCGCCGCACCTTCGCTACGAATATGCTAGATCGAGGTGTCGACGTTCTCACGGTGCAATACGCTCTAGGCCATACCAACCTAGTCACCACACAACGCTATGACCGAAGTGCGGAAAGGCGCCTGGAGGAGGCGATGAAAAGAATATGAAACAACAGAGCAGTGCTTCACCCCAAGCTATGGGTGTCATCTAACAGTGACATAACGTTCAACACCAGCCACGATGGCCTAGCTGGCAAGATAACCGTGACGCTAACGCCAGGTCAGCTCGAGGTGTTCTGGAGCGATCCGGCTGCAGCTTTTGCCAGTGTCTATGGTATTACCCGGGGAGACTGCCTCGCCTGGCAAGCAGCCGGGTACATGGCGCAGTGTGCCGAGCTGACCACGAAGGGGTGGCAATGCCGGAACCCAGTCCATGGTGGCCATCCTGTAGCAACCCCAGATCGATGGGTAGCCATGCGCGGCAAATACAGCCTAATTCATCAGGAAGGGGTCAGCAAATGACTGGTCAGCGAGAAGTAAACGGTTTATGGAGCATCGGACCTCTCTACTCCCGTCACCCTGCGACCGACCCTCGAGATGTTTTCGTTGGTGGGAAGAACCCCAGCCAAGCGGAAAGTGATTTTGAGAATGGCATCGCTCGCATGGGTGGGTTTTGGCGCCAGCCATCTTATGTGGGGGCCTATCTGACTGCAGCCTCTTTGCTCGTTGAGCAAGGGCAGGCACGTGGTAGCTTCGATGAGATAGGATTACCAGCTTTTTATCTTCAGCGTCACGCTGCGGAGTTGATTCTTAAAAGGCTACTGCAGTGGTGTTTTGAGATTATTGAATGTCGGAACCAGATCAAACCTGGGCAGGCTATTATGATTACAAATCGGCATCGCCGTTCTCTAAATAATGAGCATGACCTGCGGAAAATTCTGAATAGTCTGAAAAAGGCAGCCAAGCTAGCCGATGAGAAAATTCCTCCAGAGTGCTTGGCACAGCTAGTTGAAACCATCAGCTCTGTGGAGGCTTCACCGCACTGGTCCCGCTACCGAGTTGATTCTCGCAGCACACAGAAGAAGCTATGGGGAAACCACGGAGATAGTTATTCCAGTTGCAAGCCTTCAGACCCAATTGGATCTTGTCGCCAGTGACGTGCTGGCGCGTAGCCTTGAGCAGGAATGTTATGAAAACGAGCTGTATAGTACCTGGGCTGGATTGACGTCAGCCTTAGAGGGATCACAGTAGCCAGCTCAGTCAATCGGCTTGTCGGCTATTCATATCGTACATTGACAGTTCTCACGGGGTTCGTATGGCTGGTCGCCAAAACTGAAACCCTGTAATTTCCGACGCCATCTGATCAATGAATTGATCTGCTGAATTTGTCATGAATTCCGTAATTAACCAGTTCGATGTGCCGTAGAGATGTCTCTCTAGGCCATTAGGATCGTAACGGGCTAATTCGCTCAGCCGATGCATCGCAGCAAATATAATGGTAAGACCGTGGCGCTCAGATGGTGGGTTGCTGCTCAGATTTCGTTTGATGTACCACAAGTCGCGATTCCCAGAGATAGGAACTATGATCCGACGAGTCTTGCTGTGATATGTGCCTAGCCGCTTTTGGGCCAAGAGTTTTTCAGCCTGTGGGGCTTTACCTCGCCACCAATTGAAGCGCTTTTTTCGGCGAATATATGTTCTACCGTCTTCAGTGAACCATTCAAAAGAGTGAGGGATATTTCTGAGCATCCGACCATCTGCATATCTGGGCGACACTTCAGCCTGGAACCAGCATTCACGAGCCTTGGGGTCTGGATGTTTTACGTAGCAAGCACTTTCTAACGGTATGAAGAGCTCTGGGGCCGACCTGAAGGTATGCAAGAATGCTCTATGCACAAAAGGTACATTCCAGAGTAAGTCTTTGAGGTTGTACTTTTCGGCGGTGTGCGTGACGGTGCTTTCGCCGAGATACGTACACAAAGCTGGCAAGATACCGCCAGACTTAAAAGTTATGGCCTCATTAGCCAAGCTAGCCTTGGCTTTTGCTGGCCTATCTCCGGTTACACCATGATTCTCTGCATGTGTGGCGCCTCGAACCACCAGAAGAGCTTTGGTTGCGTTCAAAAAAGAGTAATAAAGGGACAGTGGCGACGCTTCAACATCCATATACTTAGCGGCTTCATGGAACCTTCGTGCCTGTGACCAGAAGGATAGTGCCTCACTCTTATTCTGTCGCTTAAGCCAAAGCTCTACGAAGCTCCATGGATCTCTTGTGAGTACGCTCTCAGATGCGAAGTCAGGGTGGTTGATAGCTTTGTGCATCCATACCCGACGATTGCCAATTTTAATATTTTCTCCAAGCACTTTCGCTCCTTAAGAGGCTGTACTGCGGGATATTAGGCTAAAATCTGTAGTATGTTTGGTCGTCATCAGCCTTAGCGAGCCTTTTAAGGTAGTTTCGTTCTCATTCATTTATGATTTTAGCTTTCGCGGGCCTGTGAACCTCGTCAGTTTCTGGCTAAGCATCATGCCAGATGTTACACCCACCAAGCCAATCCCTGTTCTGATCGACCAGTCATGATCAAACTTTACTAGCAATAAACCTGTAAATAGCAGGAGGCACATCACTACAATATTGCGATTCCAGTCAAGACGATATGGGCCGAGATCATGACAATGAAAATACTGCTCCTGACTGTCCTTGGCCATTCGAGCGAGATGAGCCTGCAGATCAAGAGTCCTATCGATTTCCTTCCGTGTTCTGGCTGGTCGATGAAGCCGGCGCTCGTAAATCGCCAATCGCACCATCTTTTCATCTGGTAGATGATCTATATTCTGCCAGCTCGTTGTCTTTACGCCGTAAGCATCAAGTATTTTCCTTGCAATGTTCGGACGCCGCAGTACCTGAATGTAGCGACCATCGAGCATTGCTAACCATTCGTCACGTTCATCGCTGGGCTCAATTATCGTAATTCGAGATGGAGCTGGATAATCAGCTTCCTGAACCCACGCTGCTATAGCCGGTTGATCATGCGATCGCATAAAAGCGACCCTGTGTTTTCCCTCATGAGCAATGAATATCCCAAGTGGCTTGTACCAGACATATAAGGCGTTATCCCTTGAGCCAAAGTAGGTCGCGTAGCGCTCGATCCTATTCACCACCTCCTCTGGTGGCACGTTCTCAGGATGCCCTTTGATGCTTGCCCCAATAACATGTTTTGGATCTACAAAGGCTCGATAAGCCTGTCCATTCTGGTCTTCCCAGTTTAAAAAAGGTATCAGCACAGCTATTAATGAATCTGGGTGTAGTGCGCAGGTTCCTCGATCATTGTCCACTATGTCATTAAGCAACGGTTGCCCAATTGTCTTACGTGCGTATCTATCCAGCTCGACCTTAAAAGTAGCAAGCTCTTTAACTACGTCTTCATGACCAATTGAAACAGGTTGCTTGATGAGATTCAGTGGGGGATGGTCGGGTTCAGGCACTGCTGATGACTCCGTGTTGACTGGCTCAGAAAGGTGGGGCTGGTTTGACATAATTCGGGGAGCTATTTGCTCCCCGGGTGTCAGCTGGCTAGGAAGTGCTGTCTCCAAAATGCACTCGAAAGGAGTTTGGGTCCAAGATTCCCCAGCCTTCAAGTGCGTAATAGCCCATTGCACCTTCAGGTGAGCTAGGGTCACGAATAAAGAGGATTTTTACCTTAAACTCTTCCCGGATCGAAGTCAGCTGCCGTTTAACCGTGCCAGCCGGGATGCCCGTAGCTTCAGAGATGTCCTGAAGGCTTGGGCGATCCATGTGGTCAATAGCACGGATAATGTCGTATTTTCGCTGTGTGTCACGCGATAGGCTCGGCATAGAGGTCAGTCCTCACCCTCGACACCAAGTAGCTGAACGTCAGAGACTCTTACCCTCAGTGTGTCTTTTTCATCATTATCTAGTCGAACCCAGCAATAGCCAGGCTCATGATCGATACGATCAGTCTGTAGCATGCCACTACGTTGTGCGCCCTTCACGGTAACGCCTACCACGACCCGAGCCCGGGTGGGCTCCTTTGCCATTACTGGCGCTGGTGTATCAAGTTCGGCGCCAGCAGCCTTTTTAGGCTGGGGTTGCTCAGTATTAGTGGCCGATTTAGGTCTCGGTGGCTTTTCCTGTGCAACATCCCCCTTACCAAGAGAGGAGTCATCTTTCTCGTTAAACTGGGGCGGCATTGCGGGCTGGACATCATCAACAGTGTTCCCCATGCCAGAGTTTCCAGCGGAGGGGGATGAGTCGAATCCGCTCAGTGGTGGCTGGTCATCATTCGTCCCTAGAGCTGGCGCTGGAACCTGAGCCTCCATGGGAACTGTTTCAGGGTCTTCAGCCAGAGTGCCACCCTTTGCCTGTTTCAGCAGCTCACGGCAGGCTTTTCGGCTGATTCCGTCTACTAAGGCCTTTTCGCAAATGCGTTCAGCCTTCTCTGGCGCAATTTGATAAATCTGCCTGAGCGAATTCAGCGATTCGGGGTCAGCCGTGACATCTTCCTCGTATAGCTTCTGTACGCATTCGGGGAGCTTGAGCAGCGATAGGTGCTGCGAGATATAACCACGCGATTTACCTAGACGCTTAGCCACATCGACGGCCTTCCACTTAGCGTCAATGAATTTCTGAATCCCCTTGGCGATTTCCATCGGAGTCAGGTTTTCCCGCTGAATGTTTTCAATCAGCTCGCCGGCTGTTTCGTCCAGCTCCTCCTGGTCCTTTTTGTTGACGATCGCCTCAACCGGCACACCGGCCAGTTTACATGCACGCCAACGGCGCTCACCTTTCTGAATTCGATACTTACCGTTAGCATCCTTAGGAGATACGATGATCGGCTGTTCCTGGCCATGCGACTTAATTGAGTCGGCTAGCTCCTCAATACCGCCGAATTTCTCTCGGACTTGGCCATTTTTCGGCACCACTTCAGCTGTATCCAGCACCAATACTTCCTTGGCGCCTTTAGAGCGGCGTGAGAGGCTTTGCAGGTTGTCTAGTTGTCCTAATGCCATGTCAGCCCACCTTTTCCATGAGTTCTTCGATAACTGCACGGATCTCTTTGCCAGCCTCTCGTGCCGATGTCTTTTTTATGCTCCAAACGGGTACGCCATTGAGGTTGGCCACGTCGAGTTGCCCTCTAACGCCAATCTCAGATTTGTAGACCAGATCCGGCACCGCCTTGCGAAGCTCATCTCGCGTGATCATGTCCTCCTCGAAACCGCGTTTGAGGTTATTGATCACCATCCCGGTGTTTTCCAACTCGGGATTCAGCTCCTCCTGAACGCTTATGATCGTGTTCAGCAGACCCTCTACGCCATCCAGTGCGAAACCACTTACTTGCACCGGACAAATGACATGAGTGGACATAGTGAGTGCAGCTACTAGCTTACGGCCCAAACTAGGGGGGCAGTCGACAAGCACGTAATCGTAATTATCCAGTATGCCGCTAGCCTTCAGGTTTGTGATCGGGTTGACCACACAGTTGAGCGGTAGGGACTCAATCTCAGATAGCTCTGGATCGTTCTTGGTTGTCCAAATCAGATCCATTCCGCGCACGCACTTCATCGGCTGGATTTCATGCATGTTCTCATCGAACAACCGGACTGATGGTGTGCCTGTATAGGTTGCCTCATCGCTCTGGCTCAACCGGCTAGATGTGTTGCCCTGTGGGTCGAAATCAACTGCTAGTACGCGATAGCCCGCCTCCACGAGGTAGAAGACTGTTTGAAGGCAAATGGTCGATTTTCCGACCCCGCCTTTCTGATTGGAGAAACTGATTATTTTGGTCATGGAGTTCCCGGTAGCCGACCTGGAAAAAGACAGGTTGAGAATGTCCTTGTGCAAACGGCGGCGATCCTTGCCAAGTTACGCATGCGAAACATGATAATCCACATAAACTGATACGGCAAATAGTATAAACCGATCTATCTAGCGCATAAAAAAGGCCTGGACAGAGCCAAGCCAAAGACAGGATATGAGTAGGGTTCAGGCTGCTTTAGATGCCTGAACAGCATCCTCAGGGGTATCCTCTAGCGTAGGGACTGATTCACCCCCTAGTAGGGTTATCAGCTCCTCGACAACGGCCGCAAGAGCTGGGATGTGAATATGGGCATCCGCATCAAACCTTGATGCTTCATCATCACCCGAATCAGCATGCTCAAGCAGTGCATCATCGAATTTGATCTTCTTTAGGCCTAGATCATCCTGAAGCTGCATCGCCAGTTGACCTGTCCGAGCAATCGAAAGGGCTGAACAGATGCGGCCTCCATCAAGGTGCTGCTGTATCTCGTCACTATCGAGATCGACCTCCGAAACCTTAATCACACCATCATTGCCAGAAGGCGATTCGAGCTGGCAGAACTCTCCAAGAGCCCAGCCTTCAGCACGCTCAGTCGAGGCAGCCAACCAACGGGTCATCAAAGCTGTTGGACGATCGCTAGTTGCCATTGGCGTGACTTTGAGCGATCCCAGTGTAAGGCGCAACAGATCGAGTGCTTCTTCTGCTTTCTTACGACTGGCAGCGTCAATGAGTATCCATTTACGCCTGATGTCGATAGCCATCAGAAAATGCCCGGTTCGCTTCAGGGAGGTGGGCAGTAGCTCTTCGTATACCTGCTCTTTGAGCAATTGTTTCTCCGCACGGCGCAGGTGACTTCCTGAGGCCTTCTCCATTTCAGCCGCCCTCTCCTCCACCAGCTATTTGACCGCGGCTACTGGGAGCAAACGCTGCTACTGCCGAAAGCGAAGAATGAGATATTGAGACTGGAGTGTGTATGCCAATACTTCACCGCAAACAGCCGACCACCCTACCCTTCGAGCCTCTGTGGGCGCGCAGGCCCTGGAAAGTTTTTTTCGATGAGGCTGGTCATTTCGTCAGCCCCAAAGAATGAGCTATGTGCCCTATATGACAGTGCGTTGTCGAACACGATTAGGCCCTACGATCTTATTATTTTAGGCAAGGGAGCATGGTATTTAAATGGTGAAATAATAGATAACGGTATAACTCCCCCCCCCCTCCCCTAGGCGCTATAGTAAACTGGCCAGTCATTTACCTCGGATAGTCAAGCGCTTCAACACCCAAGGCCTCTCGGAGAAAGGTGTTGGCTGCCCTCCTCCCAACGTTATCTCTTTGCGGATAGTCGCTGATTCAGCCGCATTGTTCCAACACAGCTGGTATGCCGCGAGGACGGGTTGGTAGTCGACCACTCCGCCCTCACGGAGGCAGCGGAGTATGAAGCGCTGATCTTCTTTGGTAAGGGGAAGCTCATTCAGCTGGTCCAGTCGGTTATCATTGCTATCCATATTATATCTATGCCAGACGACGAATTATATTAAATTCAAGCAGAATGAAACATTTAGTGTTTGCCACTTGACTAAGGGATGTACAACCGTTGCCCATTGCCACTATAGCTGGCGCTTATAGTCTCCCGAGCTGTATGGCCATAATCCACGACACCATGAACCGCCTCTTCCATCCGCCAGTGATTTCCATCCCGCGGGGCGAGGCTAACTCTCGCCAAGCCAGGGGGAAGCCTTACAGTGAAACAATGTAGATGGATGTCATCCAGGCCTTCAATCATCTTGAGATTGATCTCATCAATCTGATCCGTCTCGACCGCATACACTGTGTAGCTCCCATCCAGGCCAAGCTGTTCCTTGGCCACGGTGGTCAGCAATTCATCGAACTTCAGAGGGGCATCTGAAATGACCTTGGTATCAATCATCCTTCACCTTGTCCCCACTGAGTGCCACCGTTCGGGCTGTTTATGCGATGGTCTGTCAGCAAGCATAGGCGCCGCCCATCGACCCATAGCTCTCGAAAAATACCCTCGTGGGTATACACACCTACAAGCACATCTAAAGGCTCTTCGTAGTACGTGGATGAAGGTGCCAGGGTGCTATCGTTGAATGGCTCTTGACGGACTTGTAACGCTACAGCAGTTTGCCTGGCCAGCGGCACGCTCTTGTTCTTCATGCCCCATTTCCATGAGACACGATCTTTAGGCTTGAAACGCTCGTGCGATTGCTCTTCGTTTAGGAGATCCAGTGCCAGGCTAATTGTCATCTTCGTGATAGCTGGGTCACTTGGATCAACTTGGTCAGCATCCATCGACTGCTTACGCAGGCCGGATATTACGCGCCCCAAAGAGGCGAGCCAACTTTTGTTGCCTTGCTTCATGCATCTATCCTCGGAGTCTTTCTATTCCGCCCGACAGCCACGGCCACACCTATTAATGTCCATGCAGCAAGTAGCGTAAAACCTAAGTGGAGGAATGCTCCGTAAGGCGGTCCCAATTTGACAGAGAGATAAAGAGACGCACCAAACGCGATGAGCCACCGGAACCAATAATCAACTGACCTACTTGCGACCCAGCGCGCCTGCTCAAGCGTCAGAGGACGGTGCAGCCAGCGAAAGGGGTAAAGGGTCTTCTCCCGTGTACCACGGCCTACCTTGAGTGGCTGACGTGGAAATAGACGGTTCACGGCGAACTGCGGAAACATTCCTTCGATTGCTCGCCGCATAATACTAACAGTGCGTTGGTCTTGTAGAGACATGGGGTGCCCTCTAGCTGGGCGCCCGGACTGCCGGAGAGGGAGCCAGGGCGCATTTCTTCAAGGTGCAATAAGGTTACAGGCTACGGATTTCAGCCGCACGAAGAGCACCACGCATGATATGAGCTTCACCGTTCTCATCCTTGTAGAGCGTATTCGGTGTAGACCGGATACCCAGCTGCTGGATCAGGTTGCTGTTCTCACTCACGATGTTCATAGCTTCGGCGCTCGGGGAGCCAGACACACTGCCGCCTCCCTCAAATGTGGCCAGCACTTCGGTAGGGTTCTCGGCGTCGACTATTTGTGCAGCCTGGTGGAGCGAGCCCTCGCCCATGAAGCCTACCGGAATCCAACGGATGGTGACTTCATCCAGAACCGCCCGGGACTCTTGATACATTTTCTGGCAGTAACCACATTGAGTATCAAAGACGACATACAGAACCTTGTCGCCGCTCCCCTCTTCAACGTAGAAGGCATTTTCCTCAACTTGCGCAAGCGCTGCGGCCTCATCCTCATCTGTAAATCCGTTGTCCTGAGAGGCAGCTCGCTTCGGCATGCTGGCCAGCGGGCTATTCTCCATGTGCTGCTCCATGTGAGCCTGCGTCAAGTTTTCGCCACCCTCGCCCAGAATCATCCCGATAAAGGCATGCGTACCATCCTCAGTGGTATAGATCACATTAGTGTCGTTCTCGACACTAATAACCCAGCCATTGATGCCATCTAGGCCGGTATCGAATGTTTTGTCGACCTTGGCTCCAGGGATGCCCAAATCGGACACGGCCTTGGGAAGCTCTAAGCTGGAGCCGGCATTGTCGTCATTGGCGACGGTAGTTCCCGCGAAAAGTGCGGAGGCGACTGCAACAGCGGAGGCGATCAGGGTAAGGTGTTTCATCAATAAGCTCCTTGAGCAAAGTTAAGCGCCAGTGGTGCTGGCGTAGTCTTCGCCATGCAGGGCATGGCCACATCAGGTTCTAATCATCTGCTGTTTATGGCAGCAGCTCTTCAATTCCCGCCTCGCGCTGCGAATCGGCACGCTCACGCGCTTGCTGGTTAGCACGACTGACCAGCTCTCGAGCCTCCTCATAAAGGTTCGATGCGCTGTAAGTGGTGTCTCCATGACGATCAAGACTTGTCTCGATCGTGGGGGCATCTGTTGGCAGGCCTAAACCAGCCAGTACGGTGTCAGTGATGTCAGGAATAGTGCCGTCCAAGACGGCTGCTTGACGGACGATGACCAAAGCGCCATCTGCTGCATCAACGATCGCTGGGCGAACGCCATTGTCGACGCGAGCCAATGTGGATACGGCTGAATCTCTTGCCTCACCGTCCCCTAGCAGCTCACTGGCTGCTGCACGGCGAGCATTAACGTATTTGGCCGTATCGAATGTCACCACGGCTGGTGATTCAGCGTTTGACGAGGCCCATGGGAGGTCTAAGGGAATGACGGTTATAGCGAACGCCATCGCACCCAGCACACCACCTGCCAAAGGCAATACCCTAGCCAAGGGGTGCTGAAATCGGGATCTGGTTTTTTGGTCTGTCTCGCTCATGTGCCTGCCTATCGTCTACGCATGAAAAAGCCCCAGGAATAAACCAGGGGCTGTGAATAGAACATCAAAAGGGAAATTCCACTCCTTCGTCTCCATCACCTGCAGCACCAGCGCTACGCGGATCACGGAGGATGCGGCAAGTGTCCACCATAAGGTTGGTATACACAGTGCCGTTATCAGCCTTACGGAAGGACAATTCGCCCTCGACAAAGACCAACTGACCGCGCTTCAAGCGATCCTTCATAACCTCGGCGAAGCGACCACCAAGGATGCAGTTAAGCCACATCGGATCATCACCCACTTTCTTGGCCATGTTGATACCGAACCGAACGTAAGTTTTGCCATTGCCGTTGGTCCGAACTTCTGGTTCGCCAATGTGACCAATCTGTAGAATCTGTCCCCACATGTTCAAATCTCCTCTCTCTCACATTCCCAACGTAATGGGTCTCGTTGGGGGATAGGGGCGCTACTGACACTAAGGAGCGAACCTGGGCGGTTTATTTTCCTAACGCATGAAAAAGCCCCCTGACTCAGATGAGTCGAGGAGGCTTTGAAGTGGTCACCTCGGGAGGTGACGAACGATTCTTGCCTTGGGCTGGAGATAACTCCAGTGCGCCAAGTTAAGGAGGAAGTTACCAAAAGCTCTCTTGGTGAAGCTCACAATGAATGTATCTTCGGCGCTCTCTATGGCCTGTAAAGTGCTTTCCCGATGCAATTTGCGATCAGGGCGACGCACCTGGATGACAGGTCCATCCTCGACAGAGAAAGCGAACCCCTCAAGCTCACCAAGCGAGAAGACCTCGAAGGCCACATTCACATCCGTTCCCAAGTCAGCCATTTGACGTGGCGTTGGCTGGCGCCAGCGGCGACCGGCCTCACGAGGCAGAATGAAAAGAGAGCCTTGCGCTGAGTCGATGGCAAACGCCACCTTATCAGCACGGAGGTCATCTAATTGCAGCCCGCCGAACTCACGACCAAAAGCTATGGCATCTTCTTGATTAATAATCAGCTCAATATTCATGTCGCTCTCTCCTCTCATTCCTGCGATGCAGGTCTCAAAAGGAGATAGGGCGGGGACTGCCATAAGTGGACAGCTAGAGCGCCTGTAAAATGTTTCGCATGCAGAACATCCCTAGGCTGTAGAGGTAGTTTTTTACGGGGTTAAGAAAGGGCAAGCGACAGAATAAAAAAGTTCATCGCATTTTGCCGGGATATGCGACTTTGATCTTCAGAAAGAAATACGCCGTGTCCCGGTAGCCGTAAGCCATTCGCTTGATGACTTTGATGTGATTGTTCATTCCTTCCAGGGCGCTGGTGTTGAGTCGATAAAGGGCACTGGCAACGATACCTTCTAGGTGCTTGGCGAAAGCAACCAGCGACTTGAGCCCACTGTCGATGGCCATTCCAAACTACGCTTTACAGCGTCGGCGGGCCTCGGCTTCACTAGGTGCGTACCATAGCTCTTTGAGTTAGCTCTTAAGCAGGTAGACCGTGGTCAGCGGCTCTTTGGCGGCTAGCAATACATCCAACTTGACGGCCTGCTCAGGGTCCAGGTTGGTGCGGTTGCGCAGGAGCAACCAGCGACTGCGCTTGATCACACGCCGGCCAGCATGGTTCTCGCGTAGCCGGTTTGCCTGATAGACCCGCACCCGGTCGATCACCTCGCGACCGAACTTGGCGACCACGTGAAACAGGTCGTAAACGACCCTGGCTTTTGGGCAGTGTTGCTTGGCTTCCATGTCCATTGCCGTATTCATGCCCATGGCGACCGCTTCTTTTTGCTGACAGGTATCCCTGTCCAGCCATTCGAAGGCAGCGCATGCGCATGAACGCCCCTCGCCGACCCACAGGACTTGCTGTGTGTCGGCGCAAATAGCCACCATGGCATAATGGTTCCCCTTGTGCAGGACAAACTGACGCCGCACCCGGGTCAGGTCTGCCTGGGCTGTCTCATGACTCAGGCGCCGATGATCCATAGTCTTGACCGTATACCATTGAAGCCCCACCAGCTCGGCCACATGCTTGATAGGTGAAAGTCGAACCAGGGTTTCGACCCAGCTCACCATGGCGCAGGTCAGTGGCTGACGTCCGGCTAGCCAGGCAATACGCTCTCATCGGGGGCCGCAGGCCGGACGACGTACTCGGCGCACAGGGATGTCTAGCCATACGCGATACTGGAACAGGTCGCGCTCACGCACACGGCGATAACTGACATCATGAATGAGCCAGGTGGATTGGCCACAGCGACTGCAGCAGGGCGGGTGTGAGGCGGTGAGTTTGAGCTTGATCAGCAGGCCATTGGCGCCGAGTGATTCATAGCAAACCAACTCGAAGTCTTCCCAGAACAAGGTAAGCAAACTAGCATCCATGGCACGGCGGTGGTCTGGTTGGGACATTTTTTTGGCTTAAACCTTTCTACCGCCGTCATTCTCGTTTACGGGTGCTATCCTGCAGTGAAACCTGAAAATGGTTTGGAACTCTTATCCTCAGTTGCCAAATAAAGATCTCAATGCTTAGGCATGAGGTCTAGCCATCTCAAGTTGCCGCTATCAGGCTCTCCTAGAGCATCGAGCCTATGTCTGAGGCCCCCGTTGGGTAGGCAAACATTGTCGTATTGAGGTCCGTGGTGGTGAGCCCATGACGAATGGCCAGCGCGAATACGTTGATGACTTCATCCACGTTGGGGCCGACGAGATGAGCGCCCAGTACCTTATCTGTCTCTTCTTCGATAAATATCTTGAAGCCATAGACCGGCTCGGCGGCCTGACGGGCGGTAAACCAGTTGTGTGTGTGTTGACTCGAGACGCGGAATTTCAGCCCTTGCTCACGGGCCTGCGCTTCGTCGAGACCGGCGGAGGCGATAGGCGGAATGGTGAAAGCGACACTCGGCACCCCTTTATAATTCGGTGTGCTACGTTTGCCATCGATCAGGTTGGCGGCCACCACCTTGGCATCGTGACTCGACACGGGGGTCAGGGGCGGCCCCACCTGGGCGGCATCGCCTGCGGCATAAACGGCGGGGTTCGAGGTACTTTGCAGATGCTCATTTAGCGATAACCGCCCCTTCTCGGTCTCGATACCGGCCGCTTCCAGGTTGAGGGCCTTGAGGGCTGGCTTTCTTCCGGCCGCGTGCACGACTAGGTCTACATCAACCGTGCCGGTCTCGCCATTCGAGGAGGTGCGAACACGATAGCCGGAGGCCGTCTTTTCGATGGCGTCCACGTTGGTCTGGGTTCGCACATCAATGCCCTGATCACGGAAGGATTCCATGAGCCAATCGACCAGGTCCGGATCGAAGGGCTTGAGCATCCGCTCGCCGTGCTGTAGGACGGTGACTTGAGCTCCAGCCCGGGCAGCCAGGTGAGAAAACTCTGCGGCAATATAGCCCCCGCCGACCAGGGCAATCCGCGGCGGCAAAGTAGCCAGTTCCAGAAATTGTTCGTTGTCTATGAGGTGTTCTTCGCCTGGAATACCCAGGGTGGCTGGCTCGGCTCCCGTGGCAATCAGGATATGCTGTGCTTCAAGTACCTGGTCCTCAACCTCTAGGCGGTTGGGGCCGGTAAAACGCGCCTGTCCATGGTAGGTATCGATGCCCTTGTCGCTGAACATGGCCTGGTGTTTTTCAGGCACAGGATCGGTAAACTCTCGCTTGAAGCGTAGCAGCTCGGCCCAGTCGATACGGACCTCTCCCTCCACGCCCTTGCCTTGCATGCGGTGAGCATGGTCCAGCGCCTTGGCCCCCTGGATCATCATCTTCTTGGGGTCGCAGCCGCGCAGGGCACAGGTGCCCCCAAAGGGGCGGGAGTCGATGATCGCAACACGCCAGTTGGCGGCTTGGGCACGCATGACGACTATTTTAGCGGCGGTGCCGGTACCGATAGCGACGAGATCGTAGGATGCTGCCATCTTGTTTACTCCTTTGCGTAGCGGCGACTTGGTAGCCGCTAGTCGCCGCGTTGAAGTCATCGCTGTCCAGGCTTCGTTCTACCGTGGCCCGAACAGCGATACCCTGGAAATGCGTTATTCCCCTCTGAACCGTGCCACTTATTCGGGGATCAGTGGCATGTCTTTCGGCTCCACGGTGGGCAAGGGGGCCATTAGCTTTTTCTCTACCGCGATTTCATGGAATGTGACATGCCAGCGGTTGGCCCGGTGATAGTTTCGAATGAAGGCGTCCCGAATATCCGTGCGCTGGCTCATGCTGGCGTAGTTGTGCCAGAGCGTCATGAACGCACGCGCCGCGAACCACTGGGCATTCACGATCATCCGGTCATTGGCGACACAGGTATCCTGATCGGGCACCTAGTCAGGGCTCATGGTTTCTTCAAGCGGCGCCGGCAGGGCGTAACCGCCAACTTCCAGAATCTTCTTCATCTCATGGATGTTGGGGTTGCATACATCCTCAAGGTAGGTCTTGATCGCTTCCTTGATTTGCGAGTCTTTCGTCGCGGCGAGGTACAAGTTGCACTGCCCCATGCAAACGACTTCACGCCGAAAGCCCTCGACGACGGCCACGTACTCGCTTGCGGAGAGGCTGTTTCTTCCCGCCCCCGCTTGAGCATAGTAGCGTTCGGCGTAGTCACTGTAGGACGTGCGGCCTTCGGGGCGGCCTATTTCCACTTCAGACATCGTCGTTGCCTCCTTTCATTGACATTGGAGAGCCTCTTGCTCCGATAAATCAACGGCCATCCTGCAGGTATTCATGGGAGCGAGCTGGCAGGGATAGGCCCTCCTCACTCGTTGGCGAATCTGAAAATCCTGACCTTGCTGACTTCAACGTAGACCTGTAGTTATTACAGGGACAAGGTGGTTGTTGTTTATGTCTGGTAACTGAAGAAGCCAGCCTGCCCAAGGTCGACTCGGTAGCCTTGTGGGCAGGGGCAGACTTTGTCTGGCTCGCCTCACTTGCCTGGCCAGGAGGTCGGGTGCAGTTCCAGAACTGTGTCACGAACCCCGGCCTCCTTGACCGAGGCAGCGCCGCCAAGGCGCATTGGTTGCGACCGAGGACAGGCTTGAAGCAGTACGCCGGACGCAATCCGCATGGGTGCCGTCACGCTACCTTATTCGTAGAGCTGTATATGCAGGGCACGGTTGATCAGCGCAAGATGGGTAAAAGCCTGCGGGAAGTTGCCAAGGAACAGGCCCGTCGTCGGATCGCTCTCCTCGGCATAGAGCCCCGCATCGTTGGCGTTGGCGTTGGCCAGTAACCGCTCGAACAGGGCGCGAGCCTCCTCGGCTCGACCAAGCATTAGAAGTATATCGACCAGCCAGAAACTACAGATCAGAAACGCATCTTCGCTGCCGGAAAGCCCATCCGAAGCCAGGTAGCGGTGTACGACATCGCCATGACATAGGTGCTCTTCCACTGCTGCAGCCGTCAGTTCAAGTACGGCCTTGTCGATAGGAATGCCCATCAATGGGATCAACAAAAGCGCGGCATCGAGATCGTCATGACCGAAGGCCTGCGTGAGGTAGCCGCCACTGAGCTTGATCCCCTGAGTCACGATGGCCTGAAATATGCCATCTCATGCCAGTTCCCAGGCGGGCTGAGGACCCAGCAGGCGCAGTGTGCGGTCGAGTGCGACCCAGGCCATGGTATTTGTAGACGTGATGACGCGGTTCCCCACGCATTTCCTAGATCCCTTGATCGGGTTCGTGCCAGTGGGCGGCGACATGATCGGCCATTTCTCGAACAAGGGTCGCCAACGTCACATCAAGGCTTGTCACCCCGCGCAGCAGGACAGTTGTTTGACGTCCTTGGTAAAGGTCTGGGCACAGAGCTTGAGCCCCTCGACCATAGTCAAGTAAGGAAAAAGCTCATCAGCGATGTCTTGTACCGTCATCCCGGCACGCAGGGCCATGACCGCCGTCTGAATGAGCTCGCCGGCTTCGCCGGCCACGGCCTGGACCCCGAGCAGGCGCCCGCTGTCGCGTTCGGCGACGATCTTGATGAAGCCGCCGGTCTCAAAGTTGACCAGCGCACGGGGCACGTTATCCAGGGTCAGGGTCCGGCTGTCGGTAGCGAATCCTTGAGCCTCGGCCTCGGCTTCGGACAAACCGACGGTTGCGATCTGCGGGTCGGTGAAGACCACCGCCGGCATGGCACTCAAGTCCAGGCGCGCCTCGCCCCCCGTCATATTGGTGGCGGCGCGGCTGCCGCCCGCAGCGGCGACATAGACGAACTGCGGCTGGTCGGTGCAATCCCCAGCGGCATAGATAGTGGGTACGGTGGTACGCAGAGAATCATCGACCAGAATCGCTCCGCGGGCAGTCTCTACGCCGATGGCGTCAAGGTTCAGCGTTTCGATATTAGGCGTGCGGCCCGTCGCGACCAGCAGCTTGTCGGCCTTGATGCCCCCCGTGTCCGTCGTGAGCACGAACTCATCATCGGTATGCACCACCTGGCTGATCTGGACGCCTCGTAATACATCAATGCCCTCGGCCTGGAAAGCGGCTTCCAGGGCCTCGCCAATGGCCGGGTCCTCGCGGGAGAACAGGCGGCTACGCGCCAGGATCGTCACTTTGCTGCCCAGCCGCGCGAAGGCCTGGGCCAACTCCACCGCGACCACCGATGCCCCGATCACCGCCAAACGCTCGGGAAGGGTGTCGCTGGCCAGGGCGTCGGTCGAGGTCCAATAGGGCGTGCCAGCCAGCCCCGATACCGGTGGAATGGCGGGACGCGCGCCGGTCCCGATGAAGACACGATCGAAAGCGACCTCGCGCTCGCTGCCATCGTTCTTGTCAACAATCAGGGTCTGGGCATCACGGAAGCGGGCCCTGCCGCGGATAACCGTAATGGCCGGGTTGCCTTCTAGGATGCTTTCGTATTTACCGTGACGTAACTCTTCCACACGGCTCTGCTGCTGGGCCAGTAAACGGCCACGATCAATGGTTGGTGCCGTTGCCGTGATGCCGTCATCGAACGGGCTTTCGCGGCGATGATGGGCAATATGCGCGGCACGGATCATGATCTTAGAGGGCACGCAGCCGATGTTGACGCAGGTACCCCCTATGGTACCTTGTTCGATCAGGGTGACACGGGCACCCCGCTCGACACTTTTCAACGCCGCTGCCATGGCAGACCCGCCACTGCCGATCACGGCAATATGTAGACCCTGTTCGCTGCCTCGGTCACTGCTGGCTCGCTCTGTGGCCTGCGTCAGATCGGCGCCGTAGCCCTTGGCACGGATCGTCTCAAGCAGACGCTCGGTACCCACCTCGCCCGGGCGCATTATTACCGCGCGGCCCTGGTCATAAGAGACCTCAGCCTCGACCCCGGGCAGTGCATTGAGCGCCGCCTGAGTCGAGTCGGCGCAACTCGTGCAGGTCATGCCGGTAACTGTAATCGTGGTTTGCATAAAAATTCCTCGGTAATCCTTTCGCACAACTCCCGCAGCCCTCGATGAACGTGGGCTAGGTGGTTACTGGGCTTGTTTAGTTTTCTCGGAGGCCAGGCGCGACGGATAGCCCGCATTGGTCGTAGCGGCGGTCAAGTCCGCCACGCTCGCCTCGGCATCTTCGAAGGTCACGGTGGCGCTTTTTTCCTCGTAGGAAACCGTGGCGTTCTCCACACCGAGCACTTGATTGAGCGCTTTCTTGACGGTGTAGGGACAGGTCGAACAGGTCATATTGTCAACAGCCAGGGTGACGGTCTGTTGAGCGGCGAAGGCCGTCCCGGCACTTGCCGCGGACAAAAAAAGCGTACCGATCAAGGTGCTAAATTTCATATAAGAAAGACTCCAGGAAAATTTGAAGGTGTATTAGCCAAGGAACAGCGGGGCGATATACGGCCAGGCAAGCACCAACACGACGAGTGCCGTCGCACCCCACAACGCTATCTTGATCACTCGCTCGGCAAGCGGCGTGCCGCAATAGCCATCCACATCACAAGCGTTGGCCCGGCAGGCGCTCTTGGGCTTGCGATAAACCTTATAAAAACCGATACCGAGCATTGCCAGGGTGAAGGCGAGAAAGAGCGGCTGGTAGGGCGCAAGCGCCGTGAGATTGCTCATCCAGGCCCCGCCGATGCCCAGTGAGAGAAATACCACCGGCAGAATGCAGCAGGCGGAGGCGAGTATCGCGCCAATGACACTACCGCTTGCCAGTAGGCCTTTGCGCCCTGATCGGCTCGTCGTGGTTTGCTCGCTTCGATCAAGCGTCTGGTCTTTACTGTCTTGCATAGTGATTCTCTTGCAATTTGGGTATTCATAGCTACTGTAGCCCCTGTAGCTACTACAGGATCAAGAGGAAAGTAGGCCATGCCATTACGCCGAGGGGAGCTAGCCAGACGAGCCGGTTGCAACATCGAGACGGTTCGGTACTACGAGCGCATTGGGCTTATGCCGAATCCGCCCCGAAGCGAGAACGGCTTTCGTAGCTATGAAGAGCGCCACCTCACACGGCTGACGTTTATCCGCCGAGCGCGCGAACTGGGATTTACGCTCGAAGAGGTGCAGGACCTTCTACGACTGGTTGATGGCGGGCATTACACCTGCGCTCAGGTACAGGAGCTTGCACTCAGGCATACCGACGATATCCAGCGCAAGATAAATGACCTGCATCGCATGCAACGCGCCTTAAAAGAAATGTCGGCCCAATGCAGCGGAGAGGAAGTTCCCAAATGTCCCATCATAGAAATTCTTTCTGAGACCTCTTAGCCGAATACCTATTACTGCGGTGTGGTTCATCTTTTACCTCTTCGCATCAGAGCGGCTTAAGGCAATCTCTGTGATTGACGTCCTCCTTCTCTTTCTCGCTGATCGGCGAAGAACCATAAAAAAGCCCCTGACCGAAAGGTTCAGGGGCTAGTGAATCATGTAGGTCTAATTGAGCAGCGTGTCACGACAGTCTGGGAAATCCCGCGGTACTCGCCGTGTTCCTTGACTCGCCCCTTCAGTACAACCTTACTCCCCTCAAGGGCCTTACCTGTTTTCCAGACAATGTACCGACCTTCGGGGTCGCAGAATATGTGCTTCCACATCAGCTCCCATCGCGTATCTGATGAAAAGGACCGCTTACGCACAACTTCCATCTCCAACTGATCGCCAGGACCTCCAGCATAGCCGAGAGCCATCATTGACTCGGTGTTAACAGCTGACTCCTCATGTCGATCGTAGGCAGTGACAGCCGCCGTCATAACGCCGACTCCGCGTTTAAGCTTAACCAAGTCGAAACGAGCATGATGAACAATCATCGTCTCGAAATCGTTATGCTCAGTCTGCAGAGGGATCACTTGCCGTGCCCAAGCTATTACCGCATCAGCCTACGCCACGTCCTCAGAGACACACGCCTTCATTCGCTTGCTGACCATCGGGACTGAACGAGCCATCTCACCCACAATTTCTGCTGTGGCCAGGTCGCCAGTTTCTTCTGCTCGAGCACGAGACACGAAGCCTCGCTCCCGAATCTGCCTTACTGCCGCGGCAACCAGCCATCGCAGCTCGACAACAGCATCTGGAGGGCGACCGCCGCATATGCCCACCTCATCGATCTCTTCCATCATATTGATAACAGAGACCAATAGTTGAGCACGGGCCATCATCGACTCAGCGCCTTGGTGGCCAAGATAGTCCTTGAGGCATGTCTTTCCGACCTCTAGGACAACGCCAATTGACATCTCTTCCATCAGAAAGAGATAACGCCGCTCACGCCGTTTGTTGCAGTGGCTGCAGTCGCCCGTGGCGTCGCCCGATCTGTATGGCTCGGGCAATCGGCTATATGCCCACTCCAAGGGAGTGCCCCGTGCTGCCTGGTTCGCTGCCATGTCGATTCGCGCCAGCAAGCGATACCCGTCCAGCTTCGGAGGTTCGCCACTGACTGCGACTTTCACGGCAACGATCTGCTCCAGCTTAAAGTGCGACAGTCGATCTTCAAGATCCAACTTCTCACGAGCCCAGGGCTTTACAGCCTCTTCCAGCACGTTGATCTCGAAGGACGCCATGCCAAGTTTCTTTGCCTTGCGATCGAGCCGTTCTACCATTTCGCGCAGTGCGGGAAGTTGGCACTTCGGTATCCAGCAGGTGGTCTTGTCTGTCTGTGTCGTCATGATCCTTACTCCTCTCTCATTCCTGCGTAAATGCAGGACTCAAGATGAGGTAGGGGAGTAACTGACGAGCTAAGTGTTTCGCACGCGAAACAAAGAGGGTTCATAGTACTGTCGCTATGGCTGTGTCAGGCAGCGCATTTCGTCCTGTGACGAGAAAGGGTGAGCAACTGCTGTAGCCGAGAGGCCTGCCGATGCAGCCTTTGGGCTGTCGAAAAATTGTCCCATCCTGACTGAAAGCTACCCTCTCGATTCAGCTCCTCAATCTGAACTGCCGTTTCGGTCCATTGGCTAGGAGGCATTGTGTCCACGAGCCAGCCCCCTCGTTCGTAAAGGTCTATAACAACCCCACCACTATTGCAGATACGCATGATCAAAGGCCTAAACAATCCTTCATATACGTCTTCGGCTTCACTCGATGCCTGATAAAACTCAGCAAAACCAGCCTCAGCCAGCTCACGCAGTTTGTAATACTCAGTGTATGGAGGTACAGCCACAGAACGTGAGGTTTCCTTCTCAAAGAATGCGAGCCCTGGCGCGTGATCGTACATGTTCATCTTCACCTCACCCTCAATGGTGATCGAGGCGCCGGTTGCGGGCAGCACATTAGTGCCGAACGCTTGATCAAAATAGCCGGCCAAACTAGCAGCGATATTTTTCTGTAGCTCTCGAAGAAACAAGCGGTCTTCATGCGTTAAGTCAGTCATAACGGCTTCCATTTGGCTAAGGTGAGTTTCAGTATCGGGGGGGAGGGGAGGGTGATGCAAAGGGGCTTCATGAGGTGAACACGAACACGGCCAAAGCCTCAGGAAGTGATAGGGCTTGTGTGTCAGGTGGTATAGCGCGGCTGGCGCCAGCGTGAAAAAGCCCCATGCTGAGAACAGCAGAGAGGGCTTGAAATACTACGCGAGCACTACAGCATCATCCAGGTGGCGGGCCTGAAGCCTTACCAAGCTGGACGAGCCATCTGGCCTGAAAACATTGCGTTTGCGCGGCAAGTCCACCTTGGTGAATGTGTCGCACTCCAGGCCTCCAACGAACCGTACTGTGTACGGTAGTTTTATCCGATCGCCATTTTGCAGACGCACACGCTGCTTTTTCGATTCAGCATGCTTTAGGCATCTCTCACGCCATTCGCTGGCATACTTCAGTCCGACTCCCACTACTACCCCCAACTGCTCCAGCTCCTCAAGCGGAGATAGCAGTTTGAGAATCGATGCAGGGCACTGTGACAAGGCTGGCCCCATGGTTTCATCCATCGACTTGTAGCAAAACTCTCCCTGCGAACAGCTAGTTTTCACGACCGCCGCTATCGTGTACTCAATAGACGCATGATCCGTGGCCTCTCCCCTCCGCTGGACCTTAATCGCAGCGTAATAGGTAGAGCCCACGAAACTCGACTTCAGCACTTCGTTAGATCCATCCTGGTTGGTGTATTCCTTGTCCAGGTAGGCTTTACGGTCGGACGGCTTTGGTACGCATAAAGTACCCATAATCTTACTCCTCTCTCATTCCTGCGGTATTGCAGGTCTCAGGAGGGGATAGGGGTGAAACTGACAGAAAATGTTACGCATGCGAAACATAGCGTCTAGCTCCCATTGCAGTGCCATATAGGATCGAAGCCGCAAAATCATGATCCTGGCTCATGGGCATCATAAATAGAAAAACCCCCAGGCAGCACAAGGCTGACTAGGGGCTTAGAAAGAGGAGTGATAACTGCGCGATCGCGTCAGTCCTCCTCGGGTAGCATGATCGTTATCACAGGCTTAGGGGTATCCCCAGGACCTATAGTCATAACAACATGTTTTGGCACAACGATAGAGCCGGTTTCGGATTGCTCAATCACATCAACGATGAAGTCGATATATCTCTCGTTGCGCTCTCTCGCAGCAGCCTCAAGGGCGACAAGCAATACATCGCCTAACCGCTTATCCTCTTGCTGCTGCATCTCATGAGGGCTTCTACCGTCATGCCACGCCACCAAAGCCTCCCAGGCTGCAGCAGTCATGGCAACAGGCACCTTGAAACCCATCATGTTGCCGGCGGCGTGCTCAGCACGTTCGCTGACATCTACCAAATTGCCATCTTCGATGGCATCCGCACGGGAATAGCTATGGATCATGTCAGTTTCATCAAACATGAGCTGTAGCCCCCTGTTGGCGTGACGCCAAAAAAGCAGCCATTGGGATGGGTGTAACCTCAGGCCCAGTCGGCAACTTCCAGGCGCTCTCACGTCTAACAACGCGAGCCAGTCGATCAGCAGCAAAGCATAGCCCCCAGCGTTCATTAGAACGCTCAGACAAGCCGCTTGGTTCGTGCGTAACCTCCCACATCCAGTCAGAATCCACATCCACACATGAGCGGACTTTGAACACCTGCTCGCTTATTCGCACCCTCCGGCTCAGACCTTCAACGCCTAAGTATTCACCGAAGTTACCGCCGCGACGGCTGTAGATGATCGTTTCCAAACGCTCGCCAAATGTTTCCATTGGGATTCTCTCTCTTCTCTCTCTCACATTCCTGCAAAGCAGGTCTCAAGAAGAGATAGGGGCCTTGCTGACGTTGAAAAGTATGGTATTGGTAGCCCCCTACCTGTTTCGCATGCGAAACAATCAATTCAGGAGATGCCTATGGTCGGTAAAGCAACAGCCCAGGACAGCACTACTGAGGGAGCGCCCAGAGAGAATCTGCGTGTTATCCAGGTTCGCCACCGAGAGACACCCAACAGCGAGACCCCAGACGCGATTTTGATGATCCAGCGGATAGAACAAATTGTTGGCCAGGGCGCTCGACTCACGCTTAGAGTCAAACGGATCGATACCCAGCGGCCTCCTGAGGGAAATGAACTCGAATGGTCAGCTGCATATTCGCCTTCAAGCTCAACAGATAGGGAGCGGGTCAGACTCACTCACGGTGAATGCAGAGGTCCCGCAGATATTCAAATGATTCTTAACGGTTTACGCGGGTTTCGTATCGGCACCTACCTGATGGCAGAGATCGTCACTTGGGCCAGGCAGTGGCCGTTGGCAGAGGTAATGAAGATCGAGCTGTCGTGGCAAGATGAAAAGCCAGGCGCACACGATGGAAATAACAAGGTTAGGCGTGATCGGTTCTATGAGCAGTTCGGTATTGAATTCATCCCTAGTGAAACCGAATCGCAGATAACCGCTCGATCAAAATACATGCTTGCTGAAAACCTGACGACTGACGATGCCGAGCGTGCCTGGCGATTGAATATCCAAAAGGTGAATGCGAGTGACTGGCTAGTTGATCAGCAGCGAAAGCTGGAAGAACAGGAAGGGCAGATAGCGAAGCTCAAGCGAAAGGCTGCAAGCCTGCAGACCACGAAAGACCGCATTGAAGCCCATCCATACCGCTATGCAGTGTGTCGTTTTCTTACCAATCCTCTGGCGTTGGGCTGCCTTGCACTGGTGGCTGTGGCCTTTTCCCTCGCCAAGGAAGTGGTTAGCTGAACCATCCGCCAGCCTCTGGTAACCGGAAATAAAAAAGCTCTTCGCGAAGGAAGAGCTTGTTGAATGTGAGATCAATGTCTCTTGTTCTGACGAGAATGACAATCGCCAGAATTCAGCTAACTGCTGCTGCCGTCCTGATGGTGATGATGCTTGCTGCGTTCAATTTGAACGAACGTGAATAAACACACGGCCGCCATAAAGACTGCAAAAGCTGTAACTAACCATCCAAAAGGGCTCATAAATTCAATCCTTTTCTGCACTGTTGCGCTCAATTCTTACAAGAAACGCAATACCTGTTACCCAAATGATAGCACCTACGAAAAACATGGCAACTGATGCACCAAGAGTGATTTTCTCGCTAGGAGCGAAGAAACCCAGAACTCCGGCACCCATAGCGCCAAGACCGAGTTTTCGTACATCGTCTGTCAGTGCCTGCAGGCTGTCCGGCCCCAGCAGAGGCTGGCCATCCTGCATCCTTCGTCGTACCGTGGCGACCCATTGTTGAAACTTTACGCTCATGATCCTACTCCTCTCATTCCTGCTGGATTACAGGTCTCAAGAGGAGATAGGGGGGCAGGGTGACACTCAGGTTCGTAAATAGGGTGCACAGCGAATTTTCCGTGAACGATAGCTATCACGCGGGCGACTCGACTAGCGCGGTTCCGCCTGCCGATGCCAATGTCCGGCTCGTTGCGTCGTTCTTGACCAGCGTCAGGTGAGACTGGTCTGCGTCAGCAGTTCATCGAGCAGGCCGTTCAGAGTGCGCCGAAGGTAGATCAACAGACCCTTCTCCTTGGCCACCACCGTTACCTTGGCGAAGAGATTAGAGGCGGCGGGGAAAGGCGTTCGCACTACGGGGCCCATGACCAGTTTCACCCCCCCACAGCAGGCCGAGGCCGCACACATCGCCGATCCAGCGATAGCATAGACCTGCCGTCCTTAACATGCAGAACGGCAGATGCAAAAGCAGTGGCCTAGCGAAAGACCACACTGGCGATTAGGGCAATGCCAATTAAGAAAAGCACCATAATGCCGATAGTTTGCCGGGTACTGGGCCTGTTGAGCCTCGTAAACCACTGTTGAACCCGAGACCTCATTACCTGGGCTCAAGATAAAAACCAGAATGTCACTCCGAGATAGAGCCGAGGGTGACCGTACCGAGACAGGGGTGGAGAGACATAACATGCTGGCGATCACGTTACTGGGCCGCTGGCTCCGCCATGCATGCTGGGCTACACCAGCAGCTATGTAGCATGTAATTGATTTTTTTCACATCTCGCGCCCCGGAGTTCGCCATCTACCGCCAGCGAACCCAGTTCACTCACCCGACAGCGGGAGGCTTGGCCGCGCCTTCATACATGAACGTCATGGTCTTGGGACGACCGAGATAGCCTGTAGCCAGATCCTGGAGTACAAAGCCGGCATTGAGAAGCAACACATCTGTCTGCCGATCCAGATGGCAGCCACCGGCGCAACGCTTCCAATACGGAGTCAGCCGTTGCTGCCAGCTGGCAACGCGGGTTTCTGGCGCGAGTCCATGCTCGACAAAAATCAATTGTCCCCCGGGCTTGAGCACCCTTCGCGCCTGGGCTAGAGCCGCTTCTATGTCCGGAATCGTGCAGAGTGTCCAAGTACTCAGGACCGTGTCTATGCTGTCATCAGGTAGTATTATCTGCTCTGCGCCCATTTGCAGCACTTCCACCTTGAAAGGGGCTTTGTTAATACGCTTTTGCGCAAGCTTTAAAAGGCCACCATCCGGCTCCACTGCATAGTACTTCTCTATAAGCTCAGGGTTGTAATAAGGTAGGTTAACTCCAGATCCAAATCCAAGTTCTAAGACACTCCCCCGAGCTTTGGCCACGGTACGTTGACGATATTTCTTAAGCATCCCCGCTCCCATCGTCAGGTTGATCAGATGCGGTAGTATGTGGCGGCTATAAAAACCCATGGCACTTCCTCCACATTCGATAGGGATAAAACTCATATCATTGTGTTGTAAGCCTATAGCACCCCCGCTAAGCCAGCTTGTGCCCTTTGTTGCCCTCCATCTCTGGGGCACTACAACGCGCTCTTTCCCGTCCTAGGTGTTGAACTTTCCGGCAATGTCTACTGCTACGACTATTGCGCCCAAGACCCATCGGGCAAGAAGAAGGAGTGATGCTCGTCATGTCTTTCTCCTTTTTGGCGCGGGCGTGACCGGGCCTATGGGCAAGGAGATGGTCGGTAAATCACTTCCCAGCTTGGTTAGGGATCCAGCTGCGCTGAGACCGTGCGGTGATCTGGAGTACCTCCTTCATGCGCAGCGTCGAGAATAGGCCCGAGGCGAACGTCAAAGCCACCACCACTCACAACGCCGCAGCCAGTCCCAGTGTATCCGCTACCACCCCTGCGATAATAGCGCCTAAGAAATAGCCAAGATCACGCCAGAGGCGATAGATGCCAACCGAGGATCACCACGCTGGATGCACGACATCACCGATGACGACGAACAGGGTAGGATAAACCATCGCTTTACCTATCCCAATAGGAACGCGCCCGTCGCAAATCCCGAAAACCCTACGGAGACAGCAAACACCACAATGACCACTGCTGGCAGACGATGAGCCCCTGACGCCCCACCCGGTCTGACCAGGCACCGGTAAAGAGCTTACCGATGCTCCAGACGGCGGGGTATATCGCTGTCAGAATACCAATCTTTTCTAAGGCGATAAGCCTGACCGAGGGCTATCCGCAGTGGAAAGCCGCCGGACATCCGGTGCAGATTGAAATGCAGGAGAAACCGACACTACAGGGAGAAGAACTGACGATGGGCGAAATGGTGGCTTGCGGCGGATTGATGATGTGGTGGGATGGACCTGCTCTGTCTGCTTGTAATCCTGCTCCTCGTGCTTGGGGTTGCCGCACTCGTATAGTACTTGTTCCTTAGCAACAGGCAATGAGTGGCTGCGGATGTCCCGCGCCTCAGTTGGAATAACATGGCACTCGTATATGCCGGCTATCTGCCCTTGTGTGAACTTGGGAAGCAAATGGTTGTACTCACTGAGAGCCCTCAGTATCCTCACCGCTTTTAAGGTCTCGCTTATTTTTTAAATAGATACTTAACGAGAGCCCCAATACCGAGCACAAGCAGTATTAGGACAAGAAGCCCTATCAGCCCCATCCCCCACATCATTGCATCACCGTTCATCATTCCATCCATCATTGTTTCTCTCCCTTTCTATCTCATTTACAGTAATGGTTACGTTAAGCACACCTCGCTTAGCTTTTCCTGCCGATAACGCCACGCCTTGAATTTCATCCTGACTTGGATTCGCTTTTTGTCGATTTGCACGAGCTATCTTCTTACCCTTTCCTCGTGGGCTGATTGTTACAAAGTCAGTACTTCAGTCCCTGTACAGCACCTATAGCGCATACTCCTCGAGCTCGTTGAGCCCGAATTCCACGCTGCAGAAGGGTAAATGGACAAAAATCACGCTAGATATCTAATGGTCACAGTTGGCAGAAGTCAGCACTGTTTCTCCTAGGAAGACCCCAGCCAATCTAAGCTTTGCGACGTTTGCTTCAGTGCATGCTCGATATCTCCTCCCGGTCCAGTTCGTTGGGCCGACGGAAACCTGCGTAGGAATGCTTAGGAAATCAGTCATGTTTAGTCGAGCCGCATACCCAGACTGGCGGTTGATTGTGTCAGCCGTGTTGGCTGCGATCCGTGAAGCCATGGATGGCAAAGTATTTGTCGAGCATGCCCTTGTAGCTACGCACGCACCCAAAGCCCGCCGTACACGGCCATGATCAGCTATAACAAGCCTCCTTACCAATGGGGATTTTTGCCATTGCAAGTATCGTCAGCTTGGCCCTGCATGATCTAGCACAGGTCGGCAAACTTCATCCTCATCAGGATTTCTATCGCATCATTATAGTCCACGAAGCCCTGAAATGGGTCAATCCAGCGAAACAGAGTAGGTGTTTCTCCTTGAAGGCTGCCGCGATAAATGATTTGTGCGGTTTGGTTGCTGATGCTAGACATTATGTTTTTTTGTTCTAACCTAGTAACGTTTTTACCAACAACCGAGGATGCCATGCAAACGTTTCGACACTCGCCAGGCAAGCCAGATGTTGTCGGCTTCTACGACATGCGGACCTCTAGCGTGCAGTACGTTGTTAGCGATCCTGTGACTCGGCGCTGCGCAATCATCGACCCAGTCCTAGATTTCGATGAAAAGTCCGGCGCTATTGCAACGCACCATGCGAATGAATTGCTGGGCTACGTTGCCAGCCAAGGGCTGAAGGTCGAATGGATTCTGGATACCCATCCGCACGCGGACCATTTTTCGGCAGCACAGTATCTAAAGGAAAAGACAGGAGCACCAACGGCTATAGGAGCTTACGTTACACAAGTGCAAGCGCTATGGAAGGATATATACAACTGGCCCGACTTTCCGGATGACGGCCGCCAGTGGGATCACCTTTTTGTAGAGGGCGATACTTTCCACGTGGGCGAGATAGAAGGCCGGATTATGTTCTCGCCCGGCCATACCAAGGCGTCGATCACCTACGTCATCGGCGATGCGGCGTTCGTGCACGACACGCTGTTTCAGCCGGATGGTGGTACGGCCCGTGCCGATTTCCCCGGGGGCAATGCTCACAAACTGTGGGATTCCATTCAGGCCATCCTGGCACTGCCGGACGACACTCGGCTCTTTACTGGTCACGACTACATGCCCGGCGATCGCGAGCCAGAGTGGGAAAGCACGGTGAGAGTCCAGCGCGAAACCAATATTCATCTCCGGGACAGCCCGACAGCGGACAGCTTCATCGCCTTGCGTAACGAGCGTGACGCCAAGCTGCCCATGCCTAAACTGATCCTGCACGCCTTGCAAGTCAATATCCGGGGCGGCGACCTGCCAGAGCCAGAGGATAATGGTCGTCGTTACCTAAAGATTCCCCTCGATGCTCTACCGGGGGCCGCCTGGGATGAGGCGCGCTCCTAAAGCGACCAAGGAGGTAACCTATGGATATCAAACCGCTCGATGATCGTCTTTATGTGACAGCACAACCTCGCCTCGACGAACTTGAACAGCTCGCCGAGCAAGGGTTCCGCACCATTATCTCCAATCGCCCGCGTGGGGAAAGTGATGACCAGCCGGATCCCGATGCTCTCAAGGCTAAGGCAGAATCACTGGGTATGGTCTGGCATGAAGTTCCCGTCAAGCCCGGCAAGTATTCCCAGCAGGACATTGCCGCCTTTGCCGATGCCCTGGAGTTATCGCCGACTCCCGTGATCGGTTTCTGCCGGACCGGCACACGGGTCGCTCATCTCTGGGCCTATTCACAGGTCTCGCATCGTCCGATTTCGGAACTCGTCGGTGCTGCCAAGTCGGCCGGCTATGACCTAGAGCCGCTTCGCGAGAGCCTCGAAAACCAGGCCAATGACAACTAATAGCGCTGACCGGCATGGCCAGTTTGCGCCGCTATTTCCCCATCGCTCAGTGGCTGCCAGGCCGTCAACTTGATCGATGCCTCGGCACTGGATAGTTTGCAGTCGATCAACCCGCGTTTGAGTGATGCGGGGTTACAACTGCACCTTTGCGAGGTCAAGGGGCCAGAGATGAACCGCCTGCTGAAGACAGCATTCCTACGCAATTTCAGCGGTAATGTCTTCCTGAACACGTTCGATGCTTGACATGCCTTGCACGCTCATTCTTCTGCAGAGCTGAGCGATCCCGACAATGACGATGCTTCGACACGGCTTGTCCGGCATATTTCAAATACCTGACATAGAGGAGACACAACGTGGACATAGCGGCAAGTCTTTCCGGTTTGATCGGCGGTGTGCTGATCGGCCTGGCAGCTGTATGGCTGATGGCAACGCTGGGTCGTATTTCCGGCGTCAGCGGAATCCTCTCCGGACTATTGCTGGAGCAACCCGCAGGAGATTCGGCTTGGCGCCTGGCCTTCCTACTGGGTCTGTTCAGCGGCCCACTCATCCTTATTTTACTGGGAGGTGGGCTAGGTAATGTCTCCGGCGCACCGGATGAGGTCATCGGTCAGCCGGCGGGAGATATCGGGCTGATGCTGCTGGCAGGTCTATTGGTCGGCGTCGGGACAAAAGTCGGCAGCGGCTGTACTAGTGGTCACGGCGTCAGCGGTCTGGCCCAGGGCATGGACCTGTCCGCCAGCGTCGCGCCCTTTATCCTGCGCGGCGTGCCCCTGGCGGGGATCGACAGCGTGATGCGCGCCTACGCGGATCGCGTCGAGTCCTGGCGGCGTCTGGGGCAGCTGCTGGTTCCCGAGCAGCTCGATGCTATCACCAGCTCCATCGCCCTCGACGACGCCATCGAGGCGGTCGATGATCTGCTCGCCGGCCGCATTCGCGGACGCGTAGTAGTGACCATGGCTCTATAAATCCGAATAATAGGTACGTTTTCTTTACGTAGAAAATTTAACGTAATTTATTTACGCAAAATTGCCCCTCCAGGAAGTCCTGGTGTCATTTTCAGAAGACGGCTGCACCAGCGCATCGAGCGGACCGCCCGGTGTGCAGTGGTCTTCTGAAAGAATTGTTTCAGCAATCGCCTTCACCAACCTCGACTAAGCTCAGTCCTCCTAAGCACCATGGGCGGGTCGAGGCATGGCATCAGATACATCACCAATTGCAGAGCAAGGCGTGACCATCCTGTCCGACCTGAGCACAGGCCCAGTTCCGAACGTCCATCATCGGAGCCTTGGTGACACTTGAATTGGGGCATGAGGCCGCCGCACGCATCAAGGTCAGCAAGACGGCCCTCTACGCCGTTTTGAAGGCCAGCCAGCCCGACACGCCAGTGGGCCTTGGGCGGGGCAACGGGCAACGGGCAACGGGCAACGGGCAACGGGCAACTACAATGCTCGACCATGCACCACGATAGTGCATGGCCGGACACAGGGATGACTCCCTGGCGCCTGATGGGGCATGCCCCGAGACCGAGACGCTCTCGTTCCAGGACGCCGTTGGGGAAGGCGAGGGCGGGGCCATCAGGGCAATGATGTCGGCCACCGAGGTCGGACGGCTGAAGAGGAAGCCCTGGCCGTGGGTGCAGCCGGTACCGCGCACGAACGCTTCCTGCTCGGGGGTGTCGATCCCCTCGGCGATGGTCTTCATGCCACAGTGGTTGGCCATGAAGACGATGGTCTTGACCAGCGAGGCGTTCAGCGAGGAGGCTTTCGGGCCGGACACGAACGACTTGTCGATCTTGACCGTTTCCAGGGGATAGCGGCCCAGGTCGCCAAGGCCGTAATACCCCGTGCCGAAGTCATCCAGCACCAGGCGGTATCCTCGCTTCGCCAGGTCGAGCAGTACACGGTGCTAGTTGTCACTTTCCAAGATCAACAGGCTCTCGGTGATCTCGAGCTTGATGCTGGAAGACTCCACGCCGTGTTTTTCCAGCAGCTGTTTCAGTTTGAACGGAAACGTCAGGTCGCGCAGCTGCTTGGCCGAGATATTGATCGAGACCGTGATATTCCGGCCCGTTTCTTCCGCCACGGGAATGAATTCGGCCGGCAACACCTCCCCCAGTTCCTTGTGGCGCCACCGGAGCAGTGCTTCCATGCCGGTGATCTCACGGCTCACCAGAGAATAGATAGGCTGATAGCGCAGGTACAGCTCTTCATGGGTCAGGCAATGAGCCAACAGACCCTTCAGCCTTGCATGTTACTGCGAGCGCTCCTCCATCGTTGCATCATAGAAGCAGAACAGGTTTGTGCCCCTCGACTTGGCTTGGTACATGGCGATATCGGCATAGCGGAACACATCGGAGAGATCCTGAGTGTCGTCGGGAATCATCGCGATCCCGATACTCGCCCCGACCAGCATGTGCTTGCCGCCCACCTCAACGGGGCCCGCCAGCAGGGCATGAATCTTGTCGACGACCCGTGACACATCTTCCTCAGAGGCGACGTCGGTCAGCAACAGACAGAATTCATCACCACCGAAGCGTGCCACATCGTCCTCGGTGCGCACGAGCTTCGCCATGGATTTGGCCACCCAGCACAGCAGCTCATCGCCGGCGGTATGGCCCAGGGTGTCGTTGACGGCCTTGAAACCGTCCAGGTCAACGTAGAGGACTCCGGCCTTCAGCTTATGGCGGATGCAGCGCGCCAACTCGTGGTTCAGGTGCTCTATAAACAGCGACCGGTTCGCCAATCCGGTGAGAAAATCGTAGTTCGCCTGACGAAAAAGCAGTTCCCGACTGGTGCTCAATTCCATGAGGTGACCATGGGCCAGCCTGCCATAGGCTCGCAGCCGTCGATAGAAGAAGAGGCTGCCCGCGAGGATCAGTAGCACGCCTCCAATCACCCAGGGTAGGAGCTGTGTGAGGAGGCTCTGGCCAGGATGCTCCGGACGCCATTGAAGGGTGCCCAGCGGCTCGCCGCTCGGTGTTGCCAGGGGGAGGGACGCCAGTTGGCCTGTCTCCCGAGGGGGAGCTGCCGCTGCAGGCAGCAGACGCAGGGCCTCGATCTGAAAATCACGACGCCAAGCGCCCAGAATGGCCTCGTCGATGTAGTTGACCAGGATCAGATAGCCATGCGCCTGATTGGTGGCATACGGGGTCGGGTCGTAGGCCACATACGGCGACACGGCGACCAGGGCAGGCGCTCCCTGGATATCCAGGATGTCAGATGCGGGCTCGGGGTCGGCGAAATCGGTGTCGATGGCCTCGGCCATGAGCTGCTTGAACTCGGCGGTCAGCAGGCCCTCGGGCAGCGCCTCCAGTTCCGTACCCTTGTGTACGCCGTGGATCAGTGTCGCCTCGCGATCCAGACTCACTACCCAGTCGGTACCGTACTGGTTCTGCAGATAACCGCTGACGTTTTCCATGGCCCAGTCGGTGTCTCGCTGGTAGATTACCAGCTCGACGGCCTCGTTCCACCAGTTATAATCTCGGCTGCGGTTGGCCAGTTCTTCGAGCTCGAGATCGAGCAGTCGCTGCACCTGCTCCCGCGACTTCGCTTCGGCATAGCGATCGAGCGACTGCGACGACAGGATCCCCACCCCGAAGACCCCGGCCACGGCGATCAAGATCGTGACCAGGCTGATTAAGAGACCGCGCCCCAGGGCTCTCATAAGCCGTTCACTGGACTCGATGGAGGCCAATTCGTCCTGAGGGGCGCTATCCCCGCGTTCTTGTCCGGCGTGCACTTACACGTTGTCCATGTCGAAGCCTTAAGAAGAGTATCCGCGTGCTCTTTCGCCAAAGAGCCTTCGTCGCCCGTCGCTTGTCGCGCTTGTGCGAACAGACTGTGATATAGCTCATAACTTATCTGTAAGGAAGTTACACTGAAAGCGTATTTTATTCACCCGTAATCGGCCACCACTCCCTTTAACGCTGGATAGAGAAGCACTGCTGGAGGCACCGCGGCTGCCGGCAGTCAGGGCAGCGAGCGATGGTGACGGAACGATGAACCCGCCATATTCATCAGCGCGTCGAACGCGTGTGTTGAGCCCATTGATTGCCTGTCGTTGTCAGAAGGTGGTTGTACCCATACATTGGGCGGTTCGCCCGGTGTGCAGCGGACTTGTGAACGAGCCGTGTCAAACGATCCTCGAATTGGTTCAGCATGGCGGCGCACAATGCAGCCTGTCCGAGAAACGATCATTAGGCGGCCAATCCGGACATTGTCCGACAACAGCTTGTTTGATGTATTTTGGGACAATAAGATAAACGGACGGATTAGCGGACAAAAGGGGCAGTCAATGGCGCTGATTGGCTATGCGCGGGTCCCGACGGCAGAGCAGAACACCGCCTTGTAGACCGATGCGCTTCGCAAGGCGGAGTGCGAGCGAATCTTTGATGACACCGTCTCCGGGGCCAAGGAAGAACGACCCGGCCTAACAGCCGCGCTGGGGTTCCTGCGCGACGGGGATGTGCTGGTTGTGTGGCGACTGGATCGACTGGGACGCTCACTGCCGCATCTGATCGAAGTGGTCAGCACTCTGGACGCGCGTGGCGTCGGATTCCGGTCGCTGACCGAAAGCATCGATACCACCACGCCGGGTGGGCGGCTGATCTTCCACGTGTTCGGCGCCTTGGGGCAGTTCGAGCGTGATCTGATCCGTGATCGCACCAAGGCGGGGCTGGCCGCTGCCGCCGCCCGTGGGCGCAAAGGAGAATGCAAGCCCGTTGTCACCGACGACAAGCTGAAGCGGGCAAGGGAGCACCTCGCCAATGGGCTGAGCATCCGCGAGGCCGCCGCACGCATCAAGGTCAGCAAGACGGCCCTTTACGCCGCTTTGGAGGCCAGCCAGTCCGAAGCCCCAGACCACAGTGCAACCGACTTCAGACACGCAGTGCGATCGTCTTCTGAAAATAACACCTGGAGGGGCAAGCTTCATGTGTAAAGAAAACTGGACTGCTCTGTGTTCTCCGGACACTTCTAGCCTAATAGTGATGCTTTATATCGACTTTATGATCAAAGATGGCAGAAAATCAGCCGATATGTTTAAGCATAATAGTATTAAACTTGGAGCATTTAAGGATAGGCCAGTAAGAACTTGGACTGGCTGCAGTCCCCTGAACCCAATTGATACTGATTTTTAAGAAGGCACCACCGAGCTAGCAACTTATTCCACTTAGCGCTGTTCATAGCTTTTCTCATTATTCGAGCTTTCAAAAAGCATGACTGACCGGATGGATCAAGCGGTTTTGAAAATGCCTCCCTCAGCAGACAGCTGCGTATTCCGCCCTATCGTGACCGCCCATTCCGTTTGAACGTG
>TARA_R110000824_G_scaffold207846_1_pt1 | contig 48764 bp, 54 predicted proteins | sample TARA_R110000824 | Tara Oceans TARA_R110000824 (sample SAMEA4397747) | marine metagenome | biome: Polar Biome; feature: [MES] marine water layer (ENVO:01000295) within the mesopelagic zone...; material: water (ENVO:00002006), including particulate matter (ENVO:01000060) such...
ACCGGTCTAAGCGACATCTGCCTAGATGTGGTTAGTGGCTCGCTTACCTTTTTTGTATGCTGTTACTACTCTCGCAACATTACTCGTCCAGCGAAAAGAAATCGTTGGCACTGTCCTCGAACGCATCGGCAATCCGTATGTACTGCTCAAACGTTCGTTGGTCGCGATGCCCCGACACTCGCTTAATCTGCACGTCACTTCGTCCCCGCAGGTGTGCCTCGGTAATAAACCCCGCTCGAAAGCTATGCGGACTATAGCCTTTTGCTGACAATCCCGCTTGCTCAAGGGCTTTTTGCATACGCAAATGGACGACCTGAGCCGACAAGCGCCCAGCCCCTATCCGGTCGGCAAGGCTCACTGCTCGAAAGACTGCCCCCCGCTTTATCCCACTGGCTAACAACCACATCTCCAGAAGCCGCACCGGACAATAGGGCGCGCTTGTTGATGCCCGCACAATGCTTTTGGTTTCTACTCGCCCCGATTTATTGGTTTTACTGTGATGCACCGTCACGATGATGCCTTCCGGGCGCCAGTCGATATCGTCAACAGTGATCGCCACGACTTCACTTCGTCGACACGCCCCGTAAAACGCCAGTGCAAACATCGCCGCATCGCGTATCCCGTAAAGTGTCTCCCGATCTAGGCCATCCAACAACGTATGCAATTCCTTTAACCTTAGCGCGGGGGCAGAAGCTTGGCGCATATCGCGACTGCGCTTGATCCCGCGTATGACACTGCGCACCGCCATAGTCTTCACCGGTGACGGCAGGTCATGATAGCGATGCCACATGTGCAGTGAATTGGCATAGCGCTCAATGGTAGCTGGCGCTTTGCCTAAAGCATTTTGCGCCGACAGGTAGTTCGCAATCTCCGTGTCGGTAGCTGGCAAGCAGCCACCGGCTTTCTGATACACCTTCAAGTCGGCGCGCATGGCCCGAACGGTATTAGGTGATACGCTCTCGGACAGTAAGCGCTTAGCGTCCCGCGATAGCCCGTCAGTAACAACCTTAAGCTCTCCATGTGTATTTGAGCGGTCTGATGACGTGGTCGACAACGGCGACGGATGTGATCGTTTCTGCATAATGGCCTCCCTCAGTCCGTTAATCGCAACGCGACAAGACGTTCAAAAAATGCCTGAGAAAACGCCACGTCAGCTCCCATCGCGACCGCTTGAGTTGACGTCGTCTCTTGGAAGCTGATCGAAACGTCCGGCGCCACCGTGGCTGTATCTTCATCTGGGTCCGCTGTTACGGTAAGTGGATCGACTCCCGTGTCTCCTTCAACCCCACCGGCTGCCATTGCGCCTGCTATCGTCGTGACGTCTTGTGCGTCAGTGGCCCTGGCGGTGTTGCCGGTTAGTGTCACCTTCGCCAAGTCATTGGGTAGATCATCGGTCAATCGCCGTGCAAAACGGCGCAGCCGAGTTTCATTCAGCGCAAAGAAATAACAGGTGGCATCTTCGTCGCCTTGACGACGAATAATGCGGCCCAGTACCTGCCGAAAGAATTGCTCGGTTCGGATGTGGCTGAGGTAACAACAGACCCGCAATCGAGGAAGGTTAACGCCTTCCGAGACCATGCCGACGGAGACAATCCAAGGGGTCATCGCGTCACGGAACGCTTCAAGTTTGGCGTGAGCATTCGGCTCTTGGCTGGTCACTAAACAAACGGTTTGTCCGGCGGTTTCAAGCTGCTGGGCAATGTCTTCCGCATGAGCGATGCTGGACGCGACGACCAACCCACCTGCGTTTGGGTCTTCCTGACGAATAGCGTTTAAACGCGCCATGCTCAACGTCAACATATGGTCTTGAGGCGCTTGTTCACGCACCACCTGTGCATACTGCACGGCGGGGTGCCGAAGTAGCTGCGCGATGCTGGTATATTGGCGTGCTTCTTTACGGCCTGTAATAGGGTGTCTGTGGGTCAGCCCGATAGCACGATTATCCACCAGGGCAATGTGAGGGTAGCGACAAACACCATCCAGGATGGCTTGCTTGAGGGTATACACATAGTCCGGCATCAACTGTTGCGAAGAGACATTCGACGAGACCGCTGTTTCATCCACATCCGTTGTCTCATCTTCCGCCTGATTCTGGGCGTCGACATAGCGCAACAGCGGTAAGCAACTGCCATCCGTACGCCAGGGCGTCCCTGACAGCGCTAGGGTATAACGTACGTGCCGTTCCAATGCCATTAACGTCATTCCCCACTGGTTGGGAGCGCTAATCATGCCGCCCGGCGCGGCGGCATGATGGCTTTCGTCCCAAATAAGCAAAATACGCCATTGTCGGCAGAGACGAATCAAAGCGGCCAGTCGGTTGGGTAACGCATGGTACGTCAGCGCCATACCAATGGCGCCCAGTTGGCCATCCATGGCGCTATCGAGCACATGGCTGAGGGAGTCACGGGCATCTGCAACAACGGACCGCGTTGGTCCTACGTAAATTACGTAGTCAATATCTCCCTGTGTGATAAGCGCCTCAGCGAGCACGGCCGCGAACAGCATTTTGCCCGCCCCAGGGGTGGCTTGGCACAGAAAGTGTGGGGTTTGTGGAGACAGCCATTCCAGCGCACGTGTGAGGCATTCGGTTTGCCAGCGGCGCAAGGGCGGATGGTGAGGGGGAGTCTCATCAACTGCTTGTGGGCGTGTCGTGGGACTCATGCACGATCCTCCTGAGCTGCCAGCTGATGGCGAAGGGTAACATTGGCATCCCAATGGCCTTTCAGCGTGCCACTGCGTTTTATAGCCTTGTCCAATAGTGGCGTAATTCGCGCCTTCTCTTGCGGGTAGTGCGTGAGGACTTGCTGGTAATACTCCGCTTCACTGATGGCGGCCTGCATTTGTGTGCTCAAGTAGTGGCGGTCGTGCTCCAGAAAAGCTCGCAAATCGTCAGTCTCACTATCAGATGTTGTGGATGTGGAGAGGGAGGTATTGGGGGACGATGTGGACTCTACGCTGGCTTCTTCACAGGACGAATCACTGTCATTGAGGAATAAACGGTAGACGGGGCGGTTCTGGCCTTCGATATCCACACGCTCTGCAAGTCCCATCTCTTCAAGCTTATTGAGGCGGTCGCGGACGTGATAGCGTAATTGCGTCTTATCGTGGTCTGCCAGTTCCGGTTGGGCGAGGAGGGCATCGCGCACCTTGGCGATCGTGAAGCGCGAGTTCTTGCGCGCATAGTGCAGCAGCTGATTATCGAGCGCTTCGGCGATCATGCGCCCTTTTGAGGTCGTGCAACGTTTTTTACGAGAGGGGAGTAAACAGGATGTCTGCTGGCTCATGCGTTCACCTCCTGTAAGGAGGAGGTTGCGTCTTGCTGAGCGAGGAGAAGGAGGGCAGTCGCCTGTTGCATATGGGCGTGATAACGGCGATAGCGTACGCGAGTACTGCTATTGGACGTTAAGGCGGCGATGGCCATGGCACGGTGAGCGGCAGCGCGCACACGGTGGCTGCGATGGGAAGAAACGATGGAATGCATCATAAACGCGGTAGCTCCTTTGTGATGGAGCCGTCCCCGCTGTCGCCAAACAGGAATGGGGGCGGCCGTACGCAGGTTGGCGAACCGGTCACAAAGGAAACCGGCAGACCCGAAGGTCTCCCACGCACGACCGCCATAAACATAGCAGGCAAAAAAAGAGCGCCAGCTATGGTAGGGGCGCTTGTGCGCCTTTGTGGTTTTCGGGTCGCCAAACCCGACCGAACATTTCTCTCGATAACTGGAAAGATATCAGGGTATGTGGGCCGTGTAAAGTTCTTCGCAACGTCGTGCAGGAGGAGCTGCGGAGATGCCTCCCTTCGGAAGGAGCGAGCTCTTACTAGACGCATGAGCCTGAAATCCTCACCCAAACGGGCGCCTTTAGGCGCCCTAACCCCATGAGACATTTAAGTGAATGAGTGAGACTCCGTTAACTGAGCCACGTTTTTAACGTTTGCATTACGGGATGCAGTGTTGCCGAAGCCAGCCACTGAGCATGGTATTGAAACGCTCCGCTTGTTCCACCAAAAAGAAATGACTGCAGTCATCGAACACCTCAAGACGGGCGCCGGGAATTCCATCTACAAGCCATTGCGCCGCGGTGAGTGAACAAATGGGATCACATTCACCGGCCATAACCAGTGTTGGACAGCTGATCTCTCGCAATCGCTCCAACGTATCATGTCGCTGACAGGCATGGTTTTGCTGAACGTAACAGGCTTGTAGGCGAGTATCACTGCCAATCAGTGTTTCAAGGTCTCGTATACGCTCGGGATAATGATTGAAATAAGTAGGGCCAACAAAATTCTGTACTGAGTGCTTGGCGTGGGCTGCCCAGCTACCCGTCCATTCCAATACCTCACGCATATTGTGCAATACCCGCTTACCGAGCGGGTCAAGCTTGGCAAAGGATGCGCATAGGGCCAGGCTTTGCACGCGATCAGGGGCCAAAAGCGCCATATGTTGTGCAATAGCGCCGCCCATTGAGCGGCCGACAATCTGCGCTTGATCAATCTCCAGGTGATCCATCAAGGCTAAAACGTCACGCGCCATTTGTTCAGTTGAAACAGGCTCGTCACGCTGAGTACTTTTGCCCGCTCCGCGATTATCCAAAGCCACAATACGGTAGGAACCTTTGAGCCATTCCATTTGTGGATGCCAAGCGGTGTGATCACCGGCCAGGCCGTGAATCAGGATAATGGGTGAGCCCTGACCTTGGTCAACATAATAAATGTCCTGACCGTTAACCGTGACGTGTGCCATGCAACGTCTCCTCTTATTTTTTGTACTCAGGCGGCAATGGGGGCTTTTAAAAAAGGCGAAATTGCTTGCAGAAGTGTGTCGGGCTGTTGGATTTGCGGCGCATGCCCGCAGTCTTTTAACTCAATAAGTTGCGAGCCAGGAATCAGTGCTGCGAGCTCGTGACTCATCGGTGGAGGGGTTGCCGCATCTTCGGAGCCGAATACGACCAGGGTTGGGTTGTTTATCAACGTCACTTGTTCGCGTAAGTCCAACTTACCCAACGTTCGGCACGCATTCACGAAGGCAGTGGGATCGGCTCGCAGAAGTACGGCCTTGCAGGCATTGACGAGGCCTGGGTGTTGCTCACGGTAACTTTCTGGAAAAAGTCGTGCAGCTGCCGCTTCAAGAATGCCACCCATGCCTTTATTGCTTACTGCCTCGTCCATCACGCGAAAAGCAGTTTTTCCTTCATCAGGAAAGCCCGCGCCGGTGTCAACGGCAAGCAATCGCTCGAAGCGATGGCCGTGACGCACGGCAAAGGCCACGGCAACAAAGCCACCAAACCCGTTACCCATGATATCCGTCTGAGGCGGTAGCTTAAGGGCATCGAATAGGGCGGCCAAGGCGTCAGCATATGCGTCGATGTTGTCAGCCACCGGATCAGAATGCCCGAAGCCCGGCAACCGAACCAGGGTCACGCGGTGGTGTTTGACAAGCTCAGGCAGCATGCGATCGAACGCACTGTAGTCGGTAAGCAGAGAGTGCAAAAGCACCAGATTTCTGCCGCTACCCAGTTGATCGATTTCGACATTACCGCTTACCGTTTTGATGATTGTCATGGCTGTCTCTTATAGTTGATCGTTGTTATTAGTAAACGCCTAGGAGTTGAGCAACCTGTTGATGCTCATCCCGTGCCCTTTGTACCGTCCCTTCAAATGCCACCGTTCCGGTATTGAGTATGATCACGTCATCTGCCACATCCAGCGCAAGCTTCGTGTTGTGTTCGACGAGGATAATGGACAGACCGCTGGCCTTGAGCGTAGCGATGGCAGCAGCCACCTCGGAAACAATGCGTGGCGCGAGGCCTTCCGAAGGCTCGTCCATCAATAGCAGGCGAGGGTTGGTCATCAATGCGCGTGCGATGGCGAGCATTTGCTGCTCGCCGCCGGAGAGAGTGCCTGCCGCTTGCTTCAGGCGTTCATGCAGGCGGGGAAACAGCGCGTAGACATCCTGCAATGTCCAAGCGGGAACATTCTTCCAGCCCGGTTTGCGCGCAGCAACAGTGAGATTTTCCCGTACCGTCAGACTTGGGAAAATTCGACGTCCCTGCGGCACGAGGCCGACGCCCTTGTGCGCGATGGCTTCAGGCGCCAAACCGCTGACTTCTTCACCGAACATCTCGACACGACCACGGTGAGGCGCCAGGAAGCCAATAATGGAACTGATAGTGGACGTTTTCCCAGCGCCATTGCGGCCCAGAAGGCCGAGCACCCGGCCCTCTTCCATGTCAAAGGAAACGTCATAGAGCGCTTGGCTGTCGCCGTAATAGGCATCAATGTGGCCCAGTTGGAGAATTTTACGCGCCAAGGTACACCTCCTGGATTCTGGGATCGGCCACCACTTCCTCGCGCGTTCCTTCAAGCAGCACTTCGCCGTAATAGAGCGCGGTAATCTGCTCAGCGAACTTCAAGGCCACGTCCATATCGTGTTCGATAAGAATCACCGTGACATCACGCGGAATCTTTTCCAGTAACGTTTGGACATCCACACGCTCTTCGCGTGAAAGGCCTGCCAGCGGTTCGTCTAGCAACAGCACGCGGGGCTCCTGGGCCAATGCCATAGCAATTTCCAAGCGACGGCGCTCACCGTAGGAACTCTGTGCCAGGGGTTGATCGGCAATGTTATCCAGCCCCACCCGTGCAAGGACTTGTTTTGCTTGCTCTTCCAGGTCGGCATAATCGCTAATCCGGGCCAGGGGGTTCCAACGACGTTTCTGCAGCCCCATCAATGCCAGCACGACGTTATGGCGCAAGGTGTTCTTGTCAAACAGCGTGATGATCTGAAAGGTGCGGGCAATTCCTTGATGAACGCGTCGATGCGTTGGCAACCGAGTCAGTTCTCTCCCAAAGCTTCTGATACTGCCTGTGTCCGACTTGAGTACGCCGGTAATTAGATTAAAGAGAGTGGTCTTCCCGGCACCATTTGGTCCTAGCAGTAGGCGTCGCTCGCCCGCTGCCACTGATATGTTCACGTCAGTGATAGCCGCCATGCCCCCGAAGTTCTTGGACAGGCCCTTGATTTCCAGCGCCGGCGCAGCAGCGTTCATGGCTTATCTCCTTGTCGGATGCCCAATGATTTAAGAGCGGACTTGGATAGTGCTGCTCGCTGAGCCGATAGGCCGCCGGGCGTTTTATAAATCTCCTTTAGCCGCCGACGGAGGCGGCCGACCCCTGGCACGAGGCCTTCAGGCAGGAAGATCACGATGATGACGAAAATAATGCCGAGTAGCATCAGCCAGCGTGTCACGTAGGCACTCACGACGTTCTTAAGCACCATCACCAAGGTAGCCCCGACGACCGGCCCCAGCAGAGTGCCAGCCCCGCCGGCAATGACCATCAGCAAAAACTCTGCGGAATTGGCAATGGAGATCGCGTGAGGGCTGATGAACTGATGGTAATAGGCGTAAAGCACACCAGAAATGCCTCCCCAGAAGCCCGAGATAATGAAGCTGATGTAGCGAATCATCCAAACGTTGTAGCCCAGTGCCGCCATGCGTGCTGGCTGATCACGCACTCCCTTTAAACTTGCGCCGAACGGCGAGCGAACAAAGAGGTACATAGCGAACATAGCGAAGGCAAAACAAAGTCCGGCAAAATAATAAAAGGCGCCACCTGAGGCCAGATCTATGCCGAACGGCGCCGGCCGACCCAGTCCGGACAGCCCGTTATCTCCGCCGGTAACGCCTACCCAGCGGTAGGCGACTCCCCAAACAATTTGACCTAAGGCCAGCGTGATCATCAGAAAGCTCAAGCCTTTGGCCCTAAGCGCTAACAGGCCAAATAAGCCTGCCATAAGGGTGACTGCCCCCATAGTGACCAGCACCACCGATAGCGGGTCCATCTCGGCACGGGTGCTAAGCCAGATGACAAGATAAGCAGCTACCCCTGGATACGCGGCATGACCCAGTGAGACCATACCGCCATAGCCCACTAACAGATTCAGACTCAATGCCATGATGGAGGCAATGAAGATCTGGCTGGCGAGGCTGACGTAAAAGACCGACGGCATGAGGTAGGGATAAACCAAGAACACCAGCAACAACACAGCCGCCGTGGCCAGAACTTTGATGTTCATACAAGTTGTCTCCCGAAAAGACCCTTGGGCCGAGCGATAAGAATGATCACCATGGGTAGGAACAGAATAATGTAGGCCAGATTAGGCAGGAGGGCTTGGCCGAAGGTGTAAACGAAACCGATCAGAAAAGCACCGACGAAAGCGCCCGCAAGGCTGCCTACCCCGCCGAGAATCACGACCAGCAGTGCCAGCGGTAACAATTCCTGATCAAGTCCTGGGTATACCGACAAGATCGGCCCGCCGAGCACACCGCCGGCGCCTGCCAGTGCCGTACCCATGAAAAAAACGGCCGTAAAGATGCGGGACACGGGAATGCCCATGCCACGCGCCATTTCCATATCATCTACCCCTGCTCGGATCATCGAACCGATACGTGTCTGCTCGAGCAATAGGTACAACCCGACGGCGGAAACAACCGCAAAGGCAATCACGGCAAGTCGATATTTAGGAAAATAGAAGCCGAATATTTCCGCTGCTCCTGCCAGGCTCGGGGGTGGTGGTATCCTGATCGGATCGCCACCGAAGAGCATGAGACAAGCATCAGCAATAACAAAGGTGAGACCCAGCGCCACTAAAACTTGGCCGAGCGGATTGCCGCCCAGGCGTCTAAGAATAAGCCGCTCGACCAGAGCACCTATGACGCCGATCCCGACGCCGCCGGCCACGACGGCGAGGACGAACCCGCCGCCGAGGTCAAGCACCGTTACCCCTATGTAGGCGCCTAGCATGAAGTAGGCGCCGTGAGTGAGGTTGGCGACTCGCATCAGGCCGAAGATCAGTGAAAAACCGACCGACAGCAGGAAAAGCAGAGCGCCGAATGCCAGACTGTTAAGACTCTGAATGACCCAGAAAGCCATGGAAACCTCCTAATCAACGCTGGTTTAGCGAGAGTAAACAGGCTGGTCTAGGAACCATTCTTTGTCATAGGTCCAGAACTGGCTGACATCGTCGTAACGGTGCAACACGACATTTTTCAGCCGGCCGTCCTTACGTTCCACCTGGCGGATGTAGATCGGCATGATCGGATTGCCAAGCTCATCGATCCTGATCTCACCTCTCGGACTGGACGTCAGGTGAACGTCGCGTAACGCTGCCATGAAGGCTGTTTTGTCTTCAATGTTGCCGTCGACCGCTTCTAGGGCATTCTCTAAGAACATGCAGGCGGTGTAGGCACCATTAACGTAGTAACCGGGGTCGTATTCGTACTGCTCGTAGAAAGCTTCCGCGTGTTCACGGTTTTCCTCGGTGTCGATACCAGCGGTGTACCAACCGGAAGAGATGACACCCTCTGCTTCGGCACCCATACGGTGCAAAATACCTTCGTCAACGGTCGTCATGTGGCCTAGGACGGGCACTTGGTCTTTAAGACCATAGGACTGATATTGGCTAAGAAAACGCACGCCGTTGGCACCTGCAAAACCAGCGAAGACGGCATCAACGTCGCGATCAATTGAGGCAATGTAAGAACCATAGTCGGCAACGTTAAGTGGCGGCCAGAGTTTCTGAACCACTTCGCCGCCATTGTCTTCGAACACACGTTGAAAACCCGCACTGAGCTCATGGCCAAAGGCAAAGTCGTCGCTAATCATTGCAATGCGTTTATAGCCGAGTTCGTTAGCAGCGTATTCACCGAGCGCATGGGCTGATTGCGCAGAAGTGCCAACAGCGCGCACAAACCAGGGATTGGGGTTGCGCTGCGTCATGTCCTCAGCGCCGGCGGATGGTGAGATGATGGGCACTTCGGCGTTGGCGATATATTCATCAATCGCCAGCGCTTCAAAGGCGGCCAATGGGCCGATGATCACGTCAACATCGTTGCGCTGAACCAGTTCACGAGCACGGGTAAGCGTGGTCTCCGGTTTGCCCGCCGTGTCGCCAACAGTTACTTCGATGGTTCGGCCCGCCATAGTGTAATTGCGCTCTTCAAGACAAAAATCCAAACCATCTTGCATTTGCTGGCCGCCTGCGGCTAGCGCGCCGGAGTGGACGGTAAGAAAGCCGAGCCTTACAGGCCTATCATCCTGAGCGATGGCGGCCGTGGTCGTAAACGTGCTTAAGCAAAGAGCGGCGGTGCAGGTCGCTAAGGGCGACAGCATGCTTCTTGTTGTAGTCATTTATCGATCCTCAGTTGCAGATCTTTCTACATCCATTGAGATATTGAAGACCCTGCTATGTTTGTTATGTGATATTTTTACTGAGTCACTATGGACAATAATTAAAGTGGCACGGTACCTTATGGCTGTCAAATAACATCCTTTATTTATAGTTTTTTTCAGCACTTAAATATCATAAGTAATTGTTATATATTATAAAAATAAAAAAATAGACAAAATTAATACGGCTTTCTATACTTTTAAAATTATGATTCGTGGAATATCACAAATTTTGGAAACTTCATTTCAATGACTTCAGTAGCCGACGGAAGCAGCCCAAAAAATGGCTTGATTCGCGAGCAGGTGTGCAGGGTGTTAAGGAAAGAAATCCTATGCTGCTCGCTCAGCCCAGGTGCGGAGCTACACGAGCAGGCGCTTGCCGCTCGTTTTGCTTCAAGTAAATCGCCGGTTCGGGACGCATTGTTGACCCTTGAACGTGAAGGGCTAGTGGTTGTTGTGCCGAGGCAGGGCTATCGGGTATCAGCAATTTCTGTTTCCGACGCCAAGGATATGTTTCAACTGCGCGCAATACTGGAGGCAGGGTGTGTTAGTGAGGCCATTGCCAATGCCTCGGATGAAACGTTGGCTGAATTGGATACCTACCGACAGTTCGAAGCCGACACCGATCCAAGCGCCTTCATCGATTACAACCGTCGGTTCCACATTGCCCTGTCTCGCTGCTCGGGCAATCTGCGCCTGCAGCAAGTGAGCTGCAATCTTATCGAGCACATGGATCGCGTGATTTACATCAGCATGAGCACCATCAAAGGTCGTAACCCTCAACAGTTAGTGGATGAGCACATTGCCATTATCAATGCCGTCCAGCAGCGTGACGTCCGTCGGGCGCGGAAGTTGGCCCAAAATCATGTAAAACGCGCACAAAAGCGCGTCCTTGACGCCCTTGAGCGGGCGGTTGTTGTCCCTTGAGCCCAATAAACCAATAACTATACGAGCAGTAGGAGGACCCAGTATGTCTACTATTCAACCAACAGTCGGCCCCGCCGGGGCGATTCGCACATACGGATTGCACATTGACGGTGGCGAGGTCGACGCGTCATCAGATGAATTAATTGATGTCCGCAACCCTGCTACGGCTGAAGTTGTTGCACGGATCCAGCATGGTAAGAGCGATGACGTCGAGCGGGCAGTGGCCAGTGCCCGCCGCGCTTTCGAAAGCCCAGAGTGGGGTGGACTCAATAACCGTAGCCGTGCTCGCTTGGTCAACAAACTGGCGGATGCCTTTGAAGACCATTTGGATGAACTGTTTCAGCTTGAAACGCTCAATAATGGCCGTCCTATTACCGAAACTCGCGCACAGATGGGGCGCCTTCCGGACTTCTTTCGGTATATGGCAGGCCTGGCATTGGCACGGCGAGATTCGGTTATCCCTGTAGAGGGTGACTATCTGAACTACACGCAGCGAACGCCGGTCGGCGTCATTGGCAACTGCACACCGTTCAATCATCCGCTGATGATCATGTGTAAAAGCTTGGCGGCAGTGTTGGCCTCGGGTTGCACCACGGTTGTAAAGCCTTCCGAGTACACCCCATTGACCACCCTACGCTTAGCGGAGATATTCGTCGAGGCGGGTTTACCTCCCGGCGTTTTCAACGTTGTGACAGGTCTGGGCCCCACGACAGGCAAGGCCATTGCTGAAAGCAAGGGCATCGACAAGTATGTGCTCACCGGCGGTACAGAGGCCGGTCGTATATCTGGTTCACTCGCCGGTGCCAACTTTGCGAGCCAGACACTAGAGCTGGGCGGCAAGACGCCTGTGCTGGTGTTCGATGACTTTGACGTTGACCAAGCTGTCAACTATGCGGCCTTTGGAGCGTTCGTTGGTGCCGGCCAAACCTGCGTATGTGCCAGTCGCCACATCGTGCATAGAAGTATCTATGACGAGTTTGTTGAAAAGCTCAAGATCAAAACTGAGTCGATAAGAATCGGTAACCCCGCTGAAGCAACCACTCAGCTTGGGCCCGTTGTATCCCAGAAGCAGCTTGACCGCGTCCTAAGTTATGTCGAGATCGGCAAGCGCGATGGTGCCCGACTGTTAACTGGCGGGGAACAACCCACAATTCCAGGGTGTGAAAACGGCTATTTCGTCAAGCCGACCGTCTTTGTAGACGTGACGGCTGACATGCGAATTTTCCAGGAAGAAGTTTTCGGCCCGTTTACCTCGGTGACCCCTTTTGATACTGAAGAAGAAGCGTTGGCACTGGCCAACGACTCTCCCTTTGGACTGGCCGCCGCGATACGCACCAACGACGTTGCGAGGGCACATCGCCTTGCAGCAGGCATCGATTGCGGCATCGTTTGGATAAATGACCACCATCGGCTGGATCCCGCTTCTCCTTGGGGAGGCACCAAGGATTCCGGCATTGGACGAGAGTTTGGGAATGAGTCGTTTGACGACCATTTCAGTACCAAGAGTGTCATGGTAAAACTTAACAATGATCCTTTTGATTGGTATGCGGATACCCCGCAAAAGCGTTTGAACTAAGCCTCTGGGGTTGAATGAGCTAGCGTTTAACCTTGCACGATAGATGATGATGTAAATAGCAGATGACTCCGGGCAAACTGTCCGGAGTTTTTTTATGGTGCGCCAGTTATGGCGCGTATGGCCTTGGCGGGCGCTGTTTCTGTAGTGATGCCTCAGGATGACGTGGGGGGGTGAAAGTACCCTGCAGACAAAGCAATGGGAAGTGCTGGCCGATGGCAAGGGTGTCTCCTGCGAGTGGTGAATCTTAAGGCAGTTTGAGGCAAAACGCAGACCCGGCCGGTGGCGCCTAGCCGAACAGGAAGCAAGTACGAGGCGTCATGGCGGGATGAGGTAGCATATATAACCAAAGCCCGATACTTGAATGGAACGACATGACGTAGATCCGACAGGCATCAGCGGGAAGGTCGCGCGTCTTACTCTGGGAAGTCTGGTGGTTTGCTACAGCGTCACCGGCGTCGTGTTTACTGTTCTCAACCCCTTGCAGTGAGACGGAGAGCGCTTGGTCACTTTCAGCAGATTGAGGCCTGCACTGCTTGCTAGCAGCAGCACTACAGGCCGGTTAGTCTTTCTAGCGAGATATCTTTGGTGCCAGTACATCACTATGAATCAGCCCAAGGACATGCGCATAGTTCTCCAGCAGTGTGCCAGGCTCTCGATGGCCAATAAATTTGACCACCTGTAACAGTAGGGTACCCCGATTAAGCGTGTCACGGCCTTCGGCACCACAAAAATACGTCAAGATTCTTTCCAGCGGTTTTTCTTGAAACATCCAGTGGTGACGATGATGCAACGTGTCTCGAAAGTTTGGGTGCTGTGCGGCATGTAGCCTCAGGAGCGTCCAGGAGACAGCCGCATGGCGAAGACCATGAAAGTCAATGTCTTCTCCTAACAGATATCGCATCCACTCAATCACGGGGGTGATCAGTGATTTCCGAACATAGGCATGAGGACTATGCCGCGGACCGAACAGCGCCACGTCAGACAATGGCCAGGCGGCACATTCATTTTGACGCTCCTGAACCCAGCCACGCAAGTGTCTGACCACTGACGGTGGAGCCATGATGTGCAGCGCGACCCGACGCCTTGCAGCGGCCGTCTTGCCCTCCAATATCTCGATCCAGCAGGTGCTCTCGCCGCGGCCATCGACAGGACCAAAGGCCACCGTCTTTAGCGTCAGTGACTCCACTTCTGACGCTCTCAACCCCGCATAAAAGCCCAGCGCAATGACCAGTGCCATCATCTGACGGGGATCCCCATTCGGCGTGCCATGGGTCAATACTTGCCAGACGGTCTGCATGTGATCGGGCGACAAAATCCGTGTTCGGAGCACACTTGGAGCCAGTGTCGAGGTGACACGACGCGGTGGTGTGACATCTTCTAGCACGCCATATCGCTGGCAGAACCCAATGAACTGTCGGAATCCCGTTTGGAAGCTGGATAGAGTGGAAGGAGACCAATGAGAACCCGATTGCGCCGCCATTTGCAGTTCCAGCACGAGCTCATCATCCCAATCATTAAGATCCAGCACCGCATCGTGCATGAGTAACGTCAATGGCGTCAGTCGGGAAAGTAGCGTTCTTGCCGTGCTGAGCTTGTTCCCTTCTGTGCGCAATTGGTGGTAAAGGAATTGAAGGACCCATCCAGGGTAATGACCGCTATGCCCAATCAATCGATCGAGACGCTTCTCGTAGCGCACCAACAACAGCTGCATGGGCTTATCAAACCTAGCCGCTTTGACGCGTTTGGTGGATAGCCGGGCTACCTCGACCAGGAAATGTTGTAATAAGTTTTTTACCTTGCGGCGCCAGTCCGGAGGTAAATGTGCCGTGGGAATGATGGCAACACCCGGTGCCCGAGTTTGCTGACCGAGGGTTGGCAGTAGAGGATTGCTATTTCGCACCGACCCTCGGTCGGGAAGACGACCAAGGAGTTCTCCAGGGGCATACAGGTGGGCGTTATCACTACTGGCGAGCAGAGGCACTTGAGTGCACGTGGGGAGCGGGTATTGCCGTAACAGGTTAGCCCATAAAGGAGGAACGCCTCGCATAGCTGGCACATGTCGACTCGCATTGACCAACAGTGCCCAGCTGCGCAATTGATTCCATTCAGGCCCGTCGGGATGTCCCCTCAATGCCGCAAAACACTTCTTGGCGGCTTCTTTCAGACGCATACGCACTATTTTTCGTCGTTGAGTAGGGGGTATAGCCGCTGTCTCTGGGCTGGTCGCTAACAGCCACTCGGACGGAGCGCTGTGTTTGGCTCGGGTAACGATTGCGCGCAAAGGCACCCAAACATCATCATGCAGAGTGAGTCGGTAGTGCCCTTCAAGGGGCAGCGTGGCTTCCGGCGAGGAAGGTATGGCTAGGGTTTTTCGTTCGACATGTTGATGGGTCAACATTGATAGCGTGCCGAGCATCACGTTTTCACTCATGCCTACACGATTCATCAGACGCAGCCCCAGTAGTAATAGCCAGGCATCAGAGACGTCACTCTTTCGGCACCAGGTCAGAAGGGCACGATCCAATGCCATCATCTGTTCACAGGCCAAAAAGGCGCGGGCTGAAGGGGGATGTGCGGACGGTCGATGCACCATGGTCGGCTCTGGCACCAGCACGGATTGCATACCCGGCACCTGATTTAGTTGTTCCAGGACACGATTGACCCGCGCACGGGCTTGGCCCATGGCAATACGACGGCCAGTGGACTGACGCCATTCAAAAAAGCTGAGAATCAATGCGTGGACATTAGCCCGGTCGAGCTGGAAGCCATTGATCAGTTTATCTCCAATGACGGCGTTCAGGATCCACTTGGTATCGGCTATACGACTTGCGTTAACCAGTGTGTTGCGCTCGGTTTTCCATTGGCCGAGTAGTCGTTGCGTGTTCAGAAGTGCCATGGCATACGCTCCCAGTCGAGCTGTCGGTAACCGCACTGGATGAGCCAGTCCGAGAGTTCACGGCGTAATTTTGGCTGTTGGCGAGTAGATGTTCCGGCACGCGGTGAAGAAAGACTTCGGCCATGACGTGCATGCCCCAGTAGTTGATCCACGGTGGCGTCAGGTACTCGATGACGCAGCCAGGTGGCCAATGCGTGACGCGTCGTGTTGCTTGGCCAGTCAGTGACTGAAATAAGCGATGTCATATCGGACGATGTCATGTCGCGTAACACCAGCTTGTTGCCTCGCTGTGGTGCCATTAGCCATGCGGGGGTATCTCGACGGAGCGTGCGTTGATCGTTGATGGGTATGCCATGCGCTTTCATTACCTGCAGCAATGACTGAGTCCATTGATGCAAAGAGTGCGCGCTGTTGCGGATTTCGGTCAGAAGTGGCACCACGCGTGACTCAACGCCACGCGCTGAGTTTTTATCGTGTAGCCATTGCATCTGGCTACCCATTCGATTTTCACTACGTTGGCCAATGGGTCTTGCGCCGGTTGATAGCAACCATGCCAATAGCTCATGGGCCGAAATGTGCTGATAGAGCGTGGCCAGCGCTTCTTTGGGAAAGGGAATGCCAATCCACCACTGGCTGAGTTCGCGTGTTGGGGCAATCATGCCGTCCCGGAGTTCTTGGAAAAGGTTGTCGAATGCCTTGGGTGGACATGCGACGGCGGATCCCATCATGGCGTGACAGTCGGAAGGCTTCACATCATGTTGAGTGGGGTGCGTAAACGGGGGGGCTGGAGAGATTTTCAAACTTTGCAGGGTGTCATCGAAGACGCGTTGTATTTCCGCGCGGGCTATTTGCCGGTAGGCGGCCGGTGCCGCCAAGTCCAGATTGAATTGGCCCGATAAGGCAGTTGCTGCGACGTCATCAATGGCATTTGGTCGGCAATACAGCCAGCTGGTGGCGCTCAATCTATTCGCTGTCGGAGCGATCCCGGCTCGATGACGAAAGTGCTTTTTTAGCTTACGATTCAGTCGTGCTCGTATCTGGCGAAAGGGACGCTGACCTGATGGCAGTAAGCTGTACTCTGTCAGGGTCGTTGCCAACTCTGCAGGAAGTCGCAGCTGTATCCACTGTGTATCTGGCGCCGAGGAGCTTGCTGCAGGACCATCGAGCAATCGATAGTAGAGAATCCTCTGCACCGAGCACCAATAAGGCTCATCTCGTTGTTCTTTCTGCGCCAAGCGGACATTTTCAGTGGTGGTTAGGCGCATCAGGCGCTTGGTGGGTATGCCGGTGCTCAGCAATAGAATGGCAAAGCTGCGTTCCAGAGGTTGAAGCGAGGTCGCCAGCACAGCATCGATCTGCTCTGTGTGAAGACGAGACAAATCAGTCATCGCGGCCAGCGATGAGGCAGCGGCACCTTTTGTCCATCGCCTGACAATATGGCTATCATCGCCATGCGTTAGTGCGGATGGCGTGTCTCGCTGTAACGTGACGGTCTCGGCGCTATCATCTTTTGAAGTCGTAGCTTTATGTTGCATGCCGACCGTACGCAAGTCTGGGTCGGCAGCAATAGATCCCTTTACGTCAGACCGCTCGTCCGGACGAGTGGTCACATTTTGGCTGGGAGGCTTGGCTTTACCCGCTAATTGTTTTACCCGATTATCGTGCCAAACGTCCTGTTTCTTTTTGCGTTTCTTGCCACTACCTCCGGGCCCCTTGGCCTCGCGAATCTTCTCACCCGGCTGCAGGCTGCCTGCAGCGAGCAATGTGAATATTTCGTATTTACGACCTTCTGCTAGTTGTTGACGTTGCGAATAGAGCAAATCGTTTGAGATGGCCGCCTGGAAAAAGTCGGCAGGTGTCAGGCCCTCCTCATTGTCAGGCCAGTCAGCGTTAATGACGGCCATGATGACGTCACGCGTGGCCAGAACGTGATTGTAAAAATTGTGGTGCGACGTAAGAGTTTTCTGAGAGATATCGCAGAACCAATCGCTGATCAATTGTCGCCCCATTTGAGCGATAGAGCATGAACCCCGACCCAAATAACGTGGTGTGATCAGCGCGTAATAAACGGGGTAGTTTGAGCCGATGAGTGGCGGTTCGGCATCCGCAATACTGGTTTTCAGCATCGCCAAGACGTGGTCAGAAAGCGTCTCGGGAACAATTTGAGCCGCTTTTTTTAACGTGGAGATCGACACCGGTGGTTGTGCATACGCAACGATGCGCATGATTACATCGATGTCATTTTGCTCTAGGTCTGAAAAGCCAAGGGCCTCCCGCCATGTGGCCTGAATTTCGTGAGGGAAAGGGATTGAACGATTCATCAGAGGTCCCCCTCGATTTTTAGCGGCGCTTTTTGAATCGCTCGGTTGATCACCTCTTCGAGTCTGAGATCAAACGGCTTAGTTTCTTCGAGTTGAGGCCATTGCACATCGGTGGTTACCGTCTTGTTGAGCTCAATTTCTGTCCGGTTCTGTTTTTTGTCGGCATTTTCTCTTACGGCGGTGGTGTTATTTGATTTGTCGAGGTTTGGCATCGTAGACGATGCTTGTTTGTCTTTTAAGAGGGGGGGAGATAACTCTTTTAACTGTCGGCCAAGCTCGTGATCGATGGAACTGATGCTTAATTTTGCAGCGCGTAGCAGCACCATGTAGTGCTTGTTCGATAGCGGTTCGCCATCAAAAAGCGTGCTTTCTAGGCAATCTTTCAGTATTGGGTTCTCTAGTACGAGACTAATGGTTTTCCGCCAGAGGATATCTTCGCCCATTTTTTTTTCGTAAAACAGACGCTGTACTGGGCCAAGCAGAAACTGAATAACCATTTCTAATTGGCTATCCATTTGACGCAAATCAATGAGCCAGACCAAAAGGGTTTTAGGCATCTTTGCGCGCTTCTTCTTGTTCTTGCCATAGAGATTAAGTTGTGAAATCACAGAATCGCGATTTAACAGCAGTTCCCCACCACCCTCTTGAAGTAAGAGGGCTGGAGGGTGGGGGAGCTGGAGGTTCTCCGCGCCAGAGTTCTGGGTAACGGAAGAACTGTCCAAAACCTCGTGAATCGATCGTTTCTCTATTCGAACATTAATCGTAAATGGGTGACCTGCTAGTAGCTGTACTGCAATATCCATGTTGTGGCTCCAATGCGGGGGTGACAAAAAAATCGCTTATTATTAATAAGGGGCAGTTTTTAGAGAATTTGCCCTCGCCGGCATGAATAATTTGAAACAAGCCGGATTTGTCAGTCCGCGAGGAGCGGTTGCGTTCAGCTGAAACCAGGCGCTAAAAGACCGACACCGGTCATGAAAGTCGCGTTAGATTTACAGCTGATGATTAGGAGAACGAACAAGGTTGATTTATTCGTCTTCGAGTTGAACGGCGATCTGAATCAAGACCACAGTTCGTCGTTTCCTCTTCATAGGGGCCCATGCAGTTTAGGCTCTAGGTGTGTCAGAGCACGGCAGCAAAGCTTTTACGTTTAAGCCCGCTGTACGCTGATCAGACACACGGATTATCAAATCGATAAACCTATAGTTCACAGACATGCATTCGATTAGCGACAAGCTAGATCGAACCGTTGGGGGGATCGAATGGGCGAATGATTTTAAGGCCGAGAGTCAACATTGACTTTGCCATGAAGCACTTAAAAGCGACATCTGATTAAAGACGTGTCGTCAGAGGATGGCATTCAGGAGAGCATGTGCTTTTGGCCGATCGGGATACGAGCCAGTAGTGGCGTCGTCAGTCAGCGATCTTTGCATTCGGTGATTCCGAGAGCGGAGTCACATATCGTATAGGCACATTTATGCTGGGGGATCGTCAGCACTCGAAAAAAAGATACGAACGCTAAGACCAATATTATGAACACGCTGTGGAAGGTTATTACCCACCTAGCGTAATTAAGAAGGGCACAAAAGGCTGAACCCCACTTTGAATATAGCCACAAAGACTATAATGATAAGTCGGCTTCGCGGCCGAGGCAGCGTATTACGTCGCTGGAATTCTGCTCAAGCAGATAGACATTAGAATAATGTATTTTTCTGATATGTCAAACGTCTACACGCAGTTATCTTCCCGTGTTACGCGTATCCGCCCTGACGAATGTGGGCGAGGTAAGCGATTACTTCATGCGCTTTGCCCTGAGCCATCAGTTGCTCGGCTGTCAGTCCCCCCAGGGCAGAAATCGTATAGGTTTGATACCACGCCCAGGCAGCAGATCGAGAACCCGCCCACGGTTCGACCAGATCCAATATGGCTTGAGTTAACTTTTCTCGATCTTGCCTTTCGTTTTGGCGGTCGTGATAACGGGCCCAAACAAGGCCGGTCCCAAACAGGAGTAAGGCGGTGATCAGAATGCCGAGAGGGAGGAGAACAGCTAAGACATCAGGCGATAAAGATGGCATGTATCAATTCCTCTTCAATGTTTAGTCCCATCTGATGGCTGACATCGCTCAGTTGAAAACCTCAGTATCGAGGGAGATCTTCATTAACGTCGAAAGGTCATGGATTGTGGTTTCTAAGCTGACGACAGTTCTGTATTCGAAGACACTCGTACCAGATATCTATAAAGGTAGCATATCCGCCTGGCGATAAGAGTTCGGATGAAAGCGGACCAAGTCGCCTCTTGTCGTTCTTTCCTCCGGGGTTACTGTAGTGGTGCATTGCTTACACGAAATCCCCTTCACTGGGCACAATTTGGTCTCTATGTTGAAGCTGCACATTCTAGGGATGGCTACGCGGCCCATGGCACCTCTGCCTCTTTGACACCAACAGTCGCTACGCGACGACATAGACCAGTGATAGAGCGATCTTGCAGAGGCGCAGCGGTATGCCGACGAAGCGAACAGGACACTGTTCGAGGAAAAGGGCTGAGGCGCCCAGGGGCACACGAAGCCGACGGCTAGCACGCGAGATCTTTTTAGAAGCACTCATGATGGCTGTCTGGCGTCGCAAGCCTCGCAGGCTGATTTCTTACCTACCCTATTACGACACCACAACAGCCCCATCACGCCACGTGGGGCTCAATCTCCCTGGCCACCTGATCTGCCTTGGTGATCTGAGCCTGACGAAGCGCAAACTCCGTTTGTAGGTTTAGCCAGAAACGCTCATTAGTGCCAAAGTAACGGGCAAGCCGCATCGCTGTATCTGCTGTAATGCCTCGGTTTTCTCTAATAATTTCATTCATCCGGGTGGCAGGAACATGCAGTGCCTTAGACAGGGCGTTCACGCTCATGTCCAGTGGTTCCAGATACTCTTCCCGAAGGATCTCTCCTGGATGGATGGGGCGCATACCATTACGAGTCATAGCGCGTTCTCCTTAATGATAATCAATAATTTCAACGTCTTCCGGACCATCATCCGTCCACCGGAAGCATGCTCTCCACTGTTTATTAATGCGGACGCTGTAGTGACCTTCACGATCTCCAGTCAGAGGCTCTAGCCGATTACCAGGTGGAGATTTCAGGTCCTCCAGGGCCTCAGCTGCTTCAAGCATTATGAGCTTGCGTTCTGCTGCGGCTTTGATTGCGGAAAAACGCCTGGTTTTACCCGTTTCAAATAAGCGCTGGGTGTCCTTGCATCGAAAGCTTTTGATCATGGTTATCAAAGTATACCGCTTAACGTTAAACGTCAAACGCCAGAAGAAAGCCAACTACGTCGTGAAATGCTCGTCGAGAATATCTTCCTAGCTTATATCAACGGGCGTTGACGGGGATCTTATCTTTGTTTATTTTATTCAAAATATTCAATACAAATTGAATAATGGTGAGCCCATGCAGAAGAGTGACGCACAACAGCTGGAAGAAGCACGCGATGTCATGATCAGCGCCATTGCGCAGAGCATGGTGGCATATGGTGTTACGCCCTCAGTGGGGCGGATTTACGCCGTGCTGTATTTCGCCGAATCACCGCTGACGCTAGACAACATCAAAGATGAAGTCGCGATGAGCAAGGCGAGCGTGAGTACCGGCATCCGCGAGCTGATAGATACCGGCATGGTGGTGAAGGTGTGGAAGAAAGGGGATCGTAAGGATCACTACATCGCCGAAAAGGACTTCTTCAAAAACTTCTTGAGCTTCATGGTCAAGATGCTGCGCCTGGAGCGTGGCGTCATTAACAAGTCGATTGAGCAGACCGAACCTGTGATGCGAGAACTGGCTCTGCAGTCGGAAGACGAGAGCGTGAGAGACGCCGCCACTAAAGATCTATCGCGAGTGAGCGGCTCGAAAGCCTATTTGAACTGGATCATGCAGCTGGCCAACGCCATGGAGTCGGGCGAGATTTTCACGCATTTCCCCCGTCCTGAGCACGACGTGTGCCCTTCGGGCCGTGAACCCAACTGAGAGAACGTATAGACGATGACAAAAAGTGAAACTGCATTGGTGGTGATTGATCTGCAAAAAGAAAGCGGCTTTGGCCTTGTTGGGTTGGATGACGTGGTGCGCAATACGCAGCGCACCATCGATGCATGCCGTAAGAGTGGCATCCCTGTGATCTATACCCGCCAGATCAACCGCCATGATGGTGTGGGTCTTTCGCTCGACGAACCACGCCGTGCCAACGGCGAACCGCAATTCTATCCGGATAACGGGGACAGCATCGAAATCATGGAGGCAGTCAAACCATTGTCCACCGATATCGTGATCGATAAATATCGATGGAGCGCTTTCTTCGATACTAGCTTGGACTTGATGCTGAAAAGCCTTGGGGTAAAGAATCTGATCATCGGAGGTGTCGTGACCGACGGTTGCGTAATGACTTCGGTGTTTGACGCCTATTTTCGCGATTACCGTATTCAGCTGGTACACGACATGTGCACCGCTTCCAACGAAGGTGCGCACATGGCCGCGTTAACGATCATGGCCAACTGGGTTTACTCCCTAGAAGTGTTAGATACCGACAACATGATTCAATGCCTGGAAGGCCGAGACTATAAGGCTTGGCACTCCGATGAAGTTGACGCACTTCAGTTCACTCCGGAGACCCTGCGCGACACCTTCGGCAAGCTAACTGCACCGACAACATCATCACCTAAGTAAACTAAAAGCCAAACAGGAAAGGGGAGCGTATGAAATTTATCACTGTATCCACCACGTTTTTGGTAACCGCTTTGATCGCCGCATGGGCCCATGCCGCAGATAAGCCGCCGCTGACAGGTGAAGGGGTCGATGACACTACCATCACGTTCGGCATGCCGGCCTGGACCAGCACTGAGGCTCCCACCGCTATCGCCACGCAGATTCTGGAAGAAGCCGGCTACACGGTTGAAAACAAGCTACTGGCGCAACCGGCGATTTTTCAAGCCATGCAGATCGGGCAAATCGATTTCTTCATGGATGCCTGGCTCCCCTATACAGAGCAGGCGCTGTGGAATGAATACAAGGCTGATCTGCAGAAAGTAGCCACCAGCTACGAGAATGTGCCCTTAGGTTGGGTTGTCCCGTCCTATGTCGAAGAAGAGACCATTGGCGATTTGGCCGGTAAGGAGGAGAAGTATGATGGCCAGGTGGTAACCATCGGTGCCGGGGCGGGTATTGTGGATATTTCCGAGCAGGTTATGGCCGATGAAGATTATGACCTCGATGGCTACCAGCTCGCTTATACCAGTGAAGCAGCCATGATGGGCGTATTGAGAGAAAAAATGCCCAACGAAGAGCCGTTCATCATCACTGGTTGGCGTCCGCACTCCATGTTCTCCCAGTATGACTTGAAGTTTCTGGAGGACACAGAAGGGCACTTCAATTACGACAGCGTTTTTGTGCTTTCCTATAAGGGCATTGAAGATAAGTATCCGCGCGCCTACGACATCATGTCTCAATGGAGCATCAGCGTAGCCGATCTGGAAGCCATGATGGCCGCCTACGAAGAGGATGGGACGTCCTTCGAAGAATCCGCCGCTGCGTGGATCCAAGATAACCGCGAGCGCGTGGATCAGATGCTGGGGCACTAAGAGGCGTTTACTGAATAACTCATTAACATGCTATCAGCCTTGTGCTTTATGCCAACGACTTCGTCATTCGCTTCCACTGCAGTAGGAAGCTCTTTTAGCCCTTGCCCAATAAGGGAGGGTGGGCGCGAGTGGGTTGACCCTTCATTCCGACAAAAGAGTCATATCGGCGACTGTCGGCAACAGGGCCAAGGGCGGTACGACCAGGCCTGACAACCGTGCTCTGGCCAGGAGAGTGCTGTCTCATACCTCGGTATAGCCCTCCAGCGCAAACGGATTCAGAAACTGCCTACCCCACAGGAAGTCGCGGTCGACCGGGGTCAAGTCGGCCTCATCGCAGACAGCACCCCAGTGATCATGGATGATCGCAATCTGGTGATTGATGATCTCACGGGCCTGAATCTGGCTCAGTCCGAGCCGCTCTGCGGCTGCCAGGCAGTGGACCAGCTGACTGCGGCGCTCTTGGTCATGCAGAAGCATCGCCTGGGTGGCTTCGCCACCGGTACGTGACTGCGGACAGATGTCGTAGGCCGGGGTGAGTCGATAGCGCATGCCATCCCAGAAGGCAGCATGATTACGTGCATGGTCGTCGGTATTTCCGCAAAGCACGTTGAAAACGATACGACCGAACAGCTCGCGCAGCGTTTGCCCCGGCTGGTCGAATTCGGCTCGGACCCGATGTGCGAGATCCTCATAGCTGGCATAGCGGGCCATCATCTCGTCCAGACCGAGTAGCGTGAGGGCTGAGAGTACAATGCGCCTCCCCCAACCATCAGTTGTCTTCACTCTGTCGAAGCGCTCCACCAGCAGGACATCCTTGCCCAGTGAGCTGGCCATCTCGACGGGCGCGACATCGAGCCCCGCCTGCCGGGCGAGCCGCATGGCGACGAATTCCGCCTTCACCACGCTGTAAAGGTCGGAACTGGAAGAAAACTTTGCCACCAGCTTGCGATCCTGATCGTCCAGCAGGGCCTTGGGGCGGGCACCGCCGATACTGCTGCCATGCTGAATGGCCTGGTCCAAGGCTGGGGGCAGCGGTTCTCCTGCTTCTACATACGCTGAGGCTTCGTGCAATTCATCCAGGGTGACAGCTTGACTCTCTCGCGGCCGGTAGTCGGTGGACGATTGCTGTAAATCCAATGCACCGATCCTATCCGAGCCGGATTCGAGCAGATAGACCAGCTCGTTGAAGTCGACACCATCAGCCGCATCACCTTTCTGCCCTGTCAGACGGTTGATGATAACGCGACGTCCCCAGGCATCCGGTGAGGCGTCACGCAGGCAGGAGGGCAGTGCATCATCGGCCTGAGCCCTGCTTCCGGGCTGAAGGGGGAGCTCGTCCGGGAAGAGGCTGATCGCATCATGTCGCGCGAGGTAGCGACGACCATAGATGAAGCGATAGCGGTCCTGCTCATCGCGCTCGACGAGACCGGCGACCACAGGGGATGTCTGTCCGGGAAGCCAGATCCAGACGTAGGCGCGTCGATTAGAAGTCATCATCAATAGGCTCTTGGGGCTGACGGTGAACCCGCTTGGGGAGCAACGTCAGTCGCTCCCGTTGGGTTGCCTGTTCGCGGTTTAGTGTGTCCGGATCATCGGTGAACAGCGAAACGCCGACCAGTGCCGCGGCTTCGAAGTAAGTCCCAATGGCCACTCGGGGTGAGCCCTTGGCGACCTGACGGATCGTGACCACACCGATGCCAACCCGCTCGGCGAGTTCGTCTCGGGTCCACTGCTTGCGCAGCCTTCCCTCTTCGATCAGTCCGGCGAACAGACGCAGGGAGAGGGAGGCTTTAGGGCTGAGGGTAACATGTCGCGTTTTCATACCGATATTATAATGTAGATAGAGGCTCTTATCGATATTATAATATCATTTTTACGCTTTAGACCGCCTTTGGTGAATGGTTTTTCGTAAAGATCCTGACGGACGACGCGCTATCCCTCACCGCACTAAAAGTACGGGGTATTTCGCGCAATCCGATGACTGGAGGGGTGGTGCCGAGAGGCGCCAGTTTAGGGTGTCAATCGGGATAAGACGCCAGCAACAATCAGGATGATTGTATAAAAGCCAGGGGGATGCGATTTTATTTTCCACCCACACTGGCTGCCAGTCGAACTTGCTGAGGCTGGTGGCCAGGAAGAAGGCATGCAGTAGCCTACTTACACGATACGTCATGATGATGTTCTTTGAGTGACAACACAGTACAACTCACATCAGAATATCGCTTTTCTGTTGTTGTTAACGTATTGTTTTTATTAAGCAATTAGCGATAAGGGGGCACTTATTATTATGACTACGTATCACGTCGCGCCGCCCATTTGGTGCATCAGTCGAGCGACGGGGCAGCGAGCCACCGGCGTGCCGTCTTCGGTGCCTTTGACGTCAGACTTGACGGATAACGTAGAGATACCGACGTTATCTTCCCAACGCGCTGAATGTCGGCCCGCTGCCAGTGTTCACGTAGGTGACGGGGTAGGGCCCGGTGCTGATTAGTACGTCGACGGGGCAATCGGCAGAACACGGCAGATCGACTCGACCCCATACAACGATCGGTAATCATTGATAAAGTTAATCATTACTTGTCGCGGCGCAGGAGAGCCTGCCCATCTCAAAGCGGACAGGACACTGATCGAGGATAGGGCTGAGGCGCCGAAGGGCACGCGCCACTTGGGAATTAGACTTCGCAGATCAGTGGGGAGCTTGGTTTTGGGCGCTGAGTCCAGCCACTTTTCTCTGATGGAGCCGTCATCAGTACGCACCGGCGTCGCTGTCGCAGCTGTGCTCGGACGTTACACCGTTACTTCTTGTGCTTGATATCCCGATAGAAGTTTTCGTGTGTGGCCAGGGCCATCAATTCAAGGACAAGTGCGCCATCATCAAAACTGTAACCCAGCAAAGTCAGTTGCTTGTTCATTTTGAATTTATGGACTCGCAGAAAGGCCAGATCCCCTTTCTTCTGCTCACCAATATTGGGGTTGGCCATTAGGTCCTTGATGGCCAAATCAAGGTCTTTTTTTTGATTGGGCTTGAGCTTCTTCACCGCTTTTTTGAAGGTAGGGGTCTGGAATACGCTGGTGGCTTTAACCAAAATCGTAGGCCTCTAGCTTTCCGGCGTCCCGCTCTGCCTGCGCGATGATAGCTTGCCTTACAAACTCATACGATAAGTCCGGGTTGTCTTCCATCATCTCGCCGATTTTTGCCCAATGCTCTATTTGCTTGGGCGGGGTCCGATTAAGCGCTTTGGCCATAATAGTGGCTTTTTCAATGAGTTTTTGATCTAAGCGAATGCTGTTCGTAGCCATTTTTACCTCCGACGTTGAGTTTTTAACTGTAGCAATTGGCCACAATTGATGCAAATTGCAACATGACACGTTGTCGAGTTGCTGTTCCGCTATCGCGAAAAAGCAACCGCAACGCGGAGCGTTAGCGACTCAGCGGGCAGCTTTTGCATCGTCTAACGATAAAGGCAAATGAATCCTATTACTAATAGGGTTGTTATAGACCTGGAGTTTTGACCCTCACTCAGTCCCTAGCAATAATCCATGATCGTTGAGGGCGGGCAGGTCACCTCCGCCCTTATGCCATTGGCGATGGTTTTTTGATCGGTTTTGCTATACCAACAGAACTCTACCTGGGTCAGTAAGCACTAACCTCGGCTAACATTTTTTTTGCACGAATGCTCAACTTGGGGAACGGGCTCTACTTCACAGGGCGGCCCTGCCCCCAATGTCAAGCTAGTTGGAGTATCAGCGGTTAGACTTTGAACTATGTGGGGCGTGACAAGGTTCCGATTAAGTACTCCGACGAGCGCAGAGAAGCCATCCTCAAGAAGCTGCTCCTGCCGCAAAACTGCACGGTGGTGGAATTGGCACAGAAAGAAGGGATCTCCGCGGCGACGTTGTACAACTGGCGCAAGAAGGCTCGGCAAGCTGGCCGTTTGCTACTTGACCAGAGCGATGATCCCGAGGGCTTGAGCTCGTAAGACAAATTCCACGCCGTACAGGAGACGGCGGCCCTGAGCGAGGCCGAGTGTGCGGAGTACTGTCGGCAGCGCGTCCTCTATCCCGATAAGATCCAGCGCTGGCAAGCGTGCTGCGAAGGCGCCAATGAGCGGAGCGATGCCGCCTCGAAGCAGCATAGTGAAGCCCATAAGGCGGAGCGCCAGGAGAACAAAGAGCTAAAACGCGAACTCCGCCGTAAAGAGGCCGCACTCGTGAAACCGCTGCACTGCTGGCGTTGAGAAATAAGGCCCGAGCGATCTGAGGGTACGAGGACGAATGATCAGCACTTCAGATCGCCAGGACGCCATACAGCTGATCGATGTAGAAGCGGACAGGTGCCTTTTTACTGTATGACTAAAGGTTCTGGTTAAAGAAGTCAAAATGGCTCTTCATCATTTCATGTGGTTGTTGCTGGGTGTCCCTGAATAAAGAGCGGCATGTGATAAGTGATCGCTCACTCCTAGGGAGTGTCAGCAATCGGGTGGTTATATACCGAGCTTGATTTTGATCGGTGATCGGCTCATAAGTAAGAGGTGTGGAGTAGGAAGTATGCGGCGCTTTTGTTTTTTATTTAACCAATAAGCGTTTGATACTATTTATAAAAATAACAGGTTTTATTTTTTTGATGTCGTGTTTTTTGTATTTTTAAGCCTGAGGGTATAGAGTAATTACCGTCATTGCCCAGCTACTGGAGGCGTTACATGACCACTCCAACGCTCGAGTCACGCATTCGTGACAAAGTTCGCAAAAGTCGGCGAATGGTATTTCTACGTGATGATTTCGCTGCTCTGGGTGGTTACGACCAAGTTGGACGTGTGCTTCGGCAATTAGAAGCGCAGGGAAGATTAGTACGTATTGGTAAGGGGCTATATGCCAAAGCGCGTCAAAACCGTATCACGGGTAAGCCAATGATTGCGGCGCCCGGTGGCTTTGATCAAGTCGCCAAAGAGGCATTGAATCGCCTAGGGGTTCAGTGGGAGCCAGCCAGTGCAGAAAAGGCTTATCAGGCGGGACGCACACAAATTCCCGCACGAGTGATAGTCAAAGTGAAAGGCCCGTTTCATCGCCAGATTACCTACGGGAAATATCGCTTGGGTATTGAGCGTGCTTCTGAATGAACATTGATCCGGGGTTGTTTCCCGATGTGGCCGATGCGCTGGGCATTGATAGCCCCGCTATCGTGGAAAAAGATGTATATGCCGTCCAGTTACTGAGTCTGCTTTCAGGGCTGCATTTGGAAACGTTTGAGCTGGTATTCGCAGGCGGTACCAGCCTGGCAAAAGCCCACCACAAGCTTTTCCGTATGTCCGAGGATATCGATATCAAGCTTGTTCCCCGCGATGGGTTAGCAACGGGCATGTCTCGAACGGCGCTTAAGGCAGCAAGAAAAGCGGTCCTGTCTGAAATAGAAGCAATCATCAGTCGTTCCCAGATCCTGGCATTTGATCCCGATAGTGAGGTCGTCAAGCGTAACGAGTACCGCTATGCGGAGTTTACCGTTCGCTATCCCCGTACCCAGGTCAGCATTTCAGCGCTTCGACCTGACTTGAAGCTAGACGTCACAGCATCAGAACTATATGAGCCCGCCGTGGCTTGCTCTGTCAGCTCTTTGTATGCCAATGCTCTTCAGCTACCGCCAGAGGTGGCTTCCTTTCCGGTGGTTAGCCTAAATGCCACGATCAGCGAAAAGCTGGTGGCATTACTGCGCCGTACAGCTCATGTGAATCGTGATTATTCCCGAAAAGACGATGAAACGCTGGTGAGGCACGTCTACGATCTTCACATGGCGACATCTGGCGGATATGACATGGCAGCATTACGCACGCTGGTAGAGGCGGTCATACAGACCGACTTAGCTCAGTTCGGTAATCAACATGCGCAATTTGTTACTAGCCCTGCGGATGAACTGCGATATGGCCTCGCGTGCTTACAGACCAATCCGATCCATCAGTATCGCTACGAGCGTTTTATCGGCCCACTGGTTTATCACGATGAGCCCGCGTCCTGGAATGAAGCCTTGCAGACTGTGATCGAATTGGCTCGACAGCTCCTACCGCAGAGTAGAGCTGAGCGCTAACGTCTACTTTTCCAAATACTACATGGCGGCACGGGGAGCACAAGAGACTCAACGCCACCGAAACTACATCATCCAAAGTACTGGGTCGTAGCGAATATACCTTATGGTCCCTGTTATCGGGTCGTGCCAGTTTGATGGTCTGTTGTTGTTAATGCGTTGTTTTACTCAGCGATTAACGTTAAGCGGCACTTTATGACGACGTATCACGTCGCGCCGCCCCATTGGGTGCATCAGTCGAGCGACGGGGCAGCGAGCCACCGGCGTGCCGTCTTCAGTGCCTTTGACGTCAGACGTGACGGATAACGTAGAGATATCGACGTTATCTTCCCGGACGCACTGAATGTCGGCCCGCTGCCAGTGTTCACGTAGGTTACGGGGTAGGGCCCGGTGCTGATTAGTACGTCGACGGGGCAATCGGCAGAACACGGCAGATCGGCTCGACCCCTACAACGATAGGTAATCATCGATAGAGTTAATCATTACTTGTCGCGGCGCAGTAGGACCTGCCCATCGCACTCCGCCTGGGCAAAATACGCAGAGGCCTTTCGCTGGATTTCGTTGGCCTGCTTTAACCATCGGTTTTCACACTTTAGTGCCTTTCCGGCGCCTTGTGTCACGCTCGGTCTGGCGGACCCAACTGCGCGGTGTTTCTTGCGTACAACCAATGTTGGGGACAATGGCGACGAGGGCTGCCCACTGGGATGAATACTCTGCCTCCTGGTTGAAGACCATACGTACCGTCCGCTGGCGAATCCCGGGGGAATACCGATTTGATTTACTCATGGCTCCATCCTCATCAAGGTTCGGAGCCTCCGGGAATTCCAGGGCAGTTCAGTTATTGAGACCTTTTTATGTTTCTTCTTGTCGCTTGTCTCTTATTGACTCAATGGCGACAAAGCTCTTCTGATCCGGCCAGCTTTCTGGTGCTAGTAGGCAAAAGCGGGGTGGGTATTAGGTGTGAATCTCATGTTCGATGGCGGTTGCCACAAACTGATTTAGACTCTGCCCCCTAGCAGTAGCAGCATCTACTGCATGCTCGTGAATTTCAGCAGGCAGGCGAACCTGGAACTTGCCCGAATAGGACTTGGAGGGCTGAATACCGAGGCGCTCGCACTCTTCAAGAAAAATGCGGAGGGATACCCGGCCTTCCTTGCGAAGATCGGAGACACTGTCGGCGTAGAAATCGGCGCCGCCGTTAAGTCCGATGAACTCGCCGCGAAACATTTCAACCTCTGGATCGTATTGAATCACGGCGCGATAGCCGTCGATAACCATGATGTTGTTCATGGGGCTTCTCCATTCTCTTCTAACCACTTACGGATACTGGCAACGGCACCCTTGTCTGTATCTGGCGATGGGTGCGGACGGTGAAATACGCGCACTTCGCCGAACAGCACAACCGCGATGCGCGAGCCTTCGCGCTCATTAACCTCAGCACCAAGCGCCACGAACAGAGATTCTATGTCGCTCCATGCGATGGTGCCTGAAACAGGACGACTAAAAATGGCGGCCAGTGTTTTCGCGTGCTTGCGTTTCAACGTCATTTAGTACTGCTTTTTGGTACTATGAGTTTATTGGAAGAATCTTAGGCGTCACTGAGCATTGCGTCAAGTTCTACGCACTGGGTTGAGCTGCAAAGATGGCGTAGCATTTTCTGCCATCTGGATTGACAAAAAAGGGTAGAACGCTGAAGCGGATGAAGAAACCCCCGCCATAGCGGTAATGCCAATCAGTTAAGGGTGTGGAGTAGGAAGTATGCGGCGCTTTTGTTTTTGTATTTAACCAATAAGCGTTTGATATCTATTATAAAAAACAGGTTTTATTTTTTTGATGTCGTGTTTTTGTATTGTTAATTCTGAAGGTATAGAGTAATTACCGTCATTGCCCAGCTACTGGAGGCGTTACAATTCAAGCGAAAAGGAGGGGATGATGAGTGACGTCTATTATCAGCTTGGAGAGCGCCAGTATGTGCGGCCGCTTCGCTCTCTTGTGTCTCTCAAGAGGGAATGATTAGCTACCATTATCTCTACTGACCAGAAGGGTAACCCGTTGCGCTCCTGATGGGCATTGACCCTGCTTCGTAGGTCACTCCAGAGGCCAAGGGCGGTACGACCAGGTCTGACAGAACCGCGCTTGGGCATCGTATGGCTTGCCTCAGAAACGCTTCTTCGGAGAGGTCGAAATGGTGGTGGCGGGCATGAGGTCGGCTCAGCACTGCTAAGCCGCTTCTTCTGGCGTGATGCTCAGCTCTACGTGAAGATGTGCCGATTCTGCAATCTCCACTAGGGCATCAAGACTGAATCGCTGGATTTTGCCGCGCAGCAGTTCGTTAAGTCGTGGCTGAGTGATGCCCAGGCGCTTAGCAGCGGCGGTCTGCGGCATATCCCAGCCGTTCACCACGTCGCTAATTTTCATCAATAGCGAGGAGCGAACCCGCATTTTTGCGGCTTGCTCTGGGGTGTCTTCGATAGCATCCCACACGCTTTCAAATTCGTTACTCATAGCCTTTTCCTCACTGCTGCGGCAGCTCTTTATAGCGCTGCTGACCTAGCTCAATGTCCCTTTTCGCGGTTCTCTGCGACTTCTTCTGAAAGCAGTGCAGTACGTAAACCTTGTCCTCGCGATTAGCGACATAGAACACACGAAACGCGCCATTGCTCTCGCGTATGCGTATTTCCATTACGCCTGAACCGATGCTCGACATAGGCCGAAAATCGGCAGGTAGCACGCCAGCCTGAATGCGGTCTAGCTGAAAACCGGCTTCGTGCTTGGCGTCGTCTGGAAAGTCGCGTAGTCGGTCGATTGAGTTGCCCAAGAAACGCACACTACGGCGATTATAAACACAACGCTCCTTCCTTCTATACCGATAACAGTATAGTGCCCTATCCGCAGTATGCCAGCAACAAAAAAACACCCTGATGAACCTTTACTTTGGTAAATACAAGCAATCAGTTCCATCTTGAGCGAGCTGCGCGGCATGAGGTAGAGCGCATTGTAGATGGCTGAGTGCGAGACTTGGCGGTCATCAGATTGCGCGAGATACCCAGTACTTTGGGCCAGCCAAGACATGACATTGACGCGCGGGTTGCCCGCTTCGTCTTAGAGCTTGATTTGGCTGACCGCCTCAGTTTGATGAAGCTCCGCTTGCGACACTAGCCATGCGTGACCGTCAACCGTGTACCACGTGATGGACTACGGTAGGCGTATTATTTATTGGGCTTAACAGTGGAGATTAGACAACACCTCCCCATTCCATAGCGTGCAGCATACGATAAACCTGTTTTGTCCCGGTCTCTGTTTCGAAGATCTTGATCGGCGCTTTACCGCCCAACGCCTCGTTTGGACGATGCAACCAATCTTTCGCTGACTGCTTGTTTTCAAAGACCTTAGCAACCAGTTCAATGACAGCCGCGTTTTCTCTGTTCATATGAAAACTCCATGCTAAAGCAAGGCTCATCCAGCCGTCGCAACCGGCAAAGCGATAATCGCTGCGTTATATCATAAAAATTTAATTCTTAAAGCAACCTGGTTTGCCCGGAAGCGATAAATTGGTACCCCATGGCCTTGTAGCCTTTTTCGCGTTTTCGGAACATGCGTTCAAGCATCGGCAGGCCAGTATCCAGGTAGTCATAGACAGTGACTTCCTGCTTGCCATCCACATCCCGATGAATCCTGCCTGCATACTGCGATAGCGTTCCCTTCCAGGCGATGGGCAGGGCTAAGAACAACGTATCCAGCCGAGGCAAGTCAAACCCTTCTCCAATGTATTTACCGGTTGCAACGATAACCTGAGCCTTATGCAATTGCGCCTCTGCCGCTTCGCGTTCTCTAACGCGCATCCCTCCACGCAATACAACCGACGATATGGACTCAACGTCCAGCAACGTTGCCAGTAACTCTGCATGCTCGCATCGTTCCGTCAGCAGAAGACAGTTTGCCTGGTTGTGCACACAGTTGGCGACATCCTCAATAATGGCCTGATTCCGGTCGGTGCTCTGGGCAAGCCAACGGTAAACGGAGGCTATATGAGGCCGTTCATTAGACTGATAGAGGTCCCGGGGTGGTACTTCATGATGCTTACGAACAATGACGTTTTGTGCAAATCGTGAGCTGTGTTCTGCACGAACTTTGTGACGAACCGGGCCCGCCACCATCAGCATGATTTTTTGATGGCCATCTTGGCGGTCAGGCGTTGCTGTCAGACCGATGACGTAGCGAGCGCTTACTTCATTAAGCAGCATTTCGTAACGGGGAGCCGAAATATGGTGGCATTCATCGATGATGACCTGCCCATATTCCCGGACCAGGTTGGACAGCGTATTGTCTTTCTTATTGATCAGGCTTTGGTAGGTGGCAACGTCGATCTGACCAGTAGGTTTCTTTTTGCCACCGCCAATTACTCCGACGGACGCACCTTCAATAAAGGTTTCCAAGCGTTCTTTCCATTGATCTAGTAACTGGCGACTGTGCGTGAGAATCAGTGTATTGACCTGCCGCTTGGCTATCATGCCAATCGCCGTTACGGTTTTACCAAAAGCGGTTGGCGCATGAAGTATGCCGGTATCGTGGTAAGCAAGTGCCTTTACAGCCTTCTGTTGATCACTGCGCAGCGTTGCTTTTAGACGAATGCTGTCCAGCACTTGTCCTGACCTTCTGCGATCATCAACGTTTACTGTGATGCCCTGTTCCGACAACAGTGCATGGAGCTCATCGAAACAGCCTCTGGGAACAGAGAGGTACCCTTGCTCAATTCGGGCACAGGATATGTAGCGAGGGATGCCATGCGTCGAGAAACGCAGCGCCTGTGTTTTGAAAAACACCGGATTGGCAAAGCTGGCCATGCGCTTTATTCGTGCCGCCAATGTTCCCGGTATGTCTGACAGCTTCATATAAATGTGATTGGCCAGGATGAGCGTGATGCGTTCAGGGCATCCAGAGATTTCTCCCGTTTCAACCGGTAGCGATTGCTCCCACGGCAGCACAGTGTCTGCTGGCACATCGGCATTCGTTTTCCTACCGATCAGCTCTGTAAGCTGGGCTAAAGAAAGTGTTTTTTGCTGGCAGAGCAATGCCCATTGATCCGGGTATGGGGTCAGGTCATCGTCGACGAATACGGTACATCCGCGGTGTCGCGCCTCGTGTTGAAGGGGCAGGGCAATCAAGTTGCCAAATCCGCCGTCGGGCATCGTGTCCTGGTTAGGAAATAACCGGTCATAGGAATCGAAGGACAAGCCTGGATGGAGCTCCATGGCTTTATCCAGCAACTTGAACCCTAACGCTCTCGCTGAGCCGGCCTGTACGGCTTCTGAAAAAAAGATCCACAGATGGGCACCCGCGCCGGACCGGGAAATCTCAACAAGATAAGGAATGTCTTCACCGCGACAGGCATGGGCCAGCGCAAGAACGTCAGTTTTCCAGTCCCCCTTATCAAAATCCACTGCCAGCAGGTAACAAGAGCTATCCGGTCGTAAAGGATAGAGGCCGGCCACATGCTTGCCAGACAAGTGGTCGTAAACCGCATTAAAATCTAGGGGCTTGAATTTTTTGTGTGGGCATTCACCGCACTTAATTCGGGGCTTCTTGCAGATGCCTGGTAACCACTCATTTTCACAGGCGATGGCATAGCCGAAACGGCCATCGGTACTCTCCCAGCGAATGGCAAAGACATCCTGCCTGCCACGAAAGAGCTTACGGAATATGTCGATTTTCTGGTCGGGTGTTAGTGACGGTAATGAAGACGAGGACGCATGGCGATGCAGCTCATTCCTCCGGGAAAGAAGAGCGACCTTTTCCTTCTCAAGCTCTGATAGTCTCAGCTCAATAGCAGCGAGCTCTTGATCTACTCGGATACCTACCTCGTGCTTAGTGAAGCCCTCTGGAACCCGCAATTAAAAGGATTTATGGTTATGCGTATCCTCCTTGGCGAATGTGGGCGAGGTAAGCGATTACTTCATGCGCTTTGCCCTGAGCCATCAGTTGCTCAGCTGTCAGGCCCCCTAGGGCAGAAATCGTATAGGTTTGATACCACGTCCAGGCAGCGTTTCGGGAGCCCGCCCAAGGTTCGACCAGATCCACTATGGCTTGAGTTAACTTTTCTCGATCTTGCCTTTCGTTTTGGCGATCGCGATAACGAGCCCAAACAAAACCGGTCCCAAACAGTAGTAAGGCGGCGATGAGAATGCCGATAGGGAGGAGAACAGCTAATACATCAGGCGATAAGGAGGACATGTATCGATTCCTCTTCGATGTTTAGGGGACATCTGATGGCTCACATCGCTCAGTTGAATACCTCAGTATCGATAGGGGATTTTCATTAACGTAGAAAGAACATGGACTATGGTTTCCAAACTGACGACAGTCCCATATTTGAAAAAACTTCTACCAGATATCTATAAAGGTAGCATATCCGCCTGGCGCTAAGAGTCGGATGGAAGCCGATCAAGTCGCCTTTTGTCGGTCTTTCTTCAGGATTTACCTTGAACCCATTATGGGCTCATCAATCGTGAACGCGATGAGCTTTTAGCGTCGCATGCGTCCCTTGAGCAGGCTTTGATAAGAGAAGCTGGATGTGCAGGCGATCGACACGTCCGTGGGGTCAGGCACAAATGGCATAGCGGATAGTGATCTATGATGCCTGAGCATCAACAGCCATGGCGGCCAGGCGAGTTAGCGTGTGGGAAGACGAGAGACCTTCAGGCAGGACACGCGACCGCTGATGATATGGCTGGCTAATCTGAGACAGATAACGAGTTGCCAAGCCCAGCATGTCGAAGTTAAGGCTCATCGTCTTCTGTCCCCATAAGCGTTTTGATGCATTCCCTATCACTGATGACACGACAGGCGGGTCATCCAATCCCCCTGCAACCCGGACACTAGCCTACAATCTGGCGCCCGCGATACGAAACCAATCGAAAAATTAATAGAAATGATGGTGGTGATGCTAAAATTACATCACCAATATCATCATGAGGCAAAATGTCATGAGCGCTTTAGCGGATAGAAGTGAAGTAAAAATGCTGCATGGCAGCCGCAGCGACGTGCTCAAAGAGCTTCAAAAGAGTCGCTCCGAAAAACTGCTTGTTGTTCAGGCTGACCATTTTAAAGCCGGTGAATTTGAACTCTTCGCTGACAATATCGGCCACATAGTGATGGCCATGCGAGACCTCTTTTCCGAAGAAATCGAACAAAAAGTTATACTTCAAATGGTGGAAACCCTGGCACGAGCTCCCATGGCAAAGCCACACCTGCTCCGGGAAGCCGGTATGGAAATCAGCTCTCGCAAAGCGGTTATTAGCAGCGGGGAGTGGTTGTCGGCAGCGCAGGTAACGGAGTTAGCCGGTTTTAGTTCTCGCAATCCCAGCGCGCAGCCTAACAAGTGGAAGAACCAGGGCCTTATCTTTGCCATCAAACATAATGGCTCAGATTACTACCCAGGCTTTGCGCTAAACGCTGACGCAGGCTACCGGCCCTTTAAAGTGGTTGCGGAAATTATTGATATTTTCGAGGGTGAAAAAGATAGCTGGGGGATGGCGTTTTGGTTCCAATCCGATAACAGTTGGTTAGGGGGGCTTAAACCACAAGATTTATTAGCGAGCGACCCTCAGAGTGTTATAGCAGCGGCCCGCAATGAGGTAGAAGAGGTCGTGCATGGATAAGCGATTACAGCAAATGCTGGAAGCTGTACCCATGCCAACCGCTGGTCTACGTCTGTCATTTTACACGTTGGACGTGGGCCATTGGATTCATCGTGTTCATCACTCACAGTTTGGTGCAAAGACAGTTCAATCCCGGCTTGAAAGGGGATGCCCGCTTTAGTCCGATCATTGATGCAGACACCATTGCTATCCCAACCATGTATGCTGGTACGACATTCGACTGTGCCGTGATGGAGACGGCTTTTCACGAGGTTCCTCATACCTCTGGCCTAAAAATTCTTTCAAAATCCAAGCTTCAAAACCAAGTGTACTCTCCGTTATTGGTTCAACAGAAACTCAACCTGGTAGATCTTTCCGCTGTCGCCTTGCGCAAGCTGGGCCTTAAACGGAACCAGCTAATTGATACCGAAAATATCACTTATCCACGCACCCGCGCATGGGCCGAAGAAATCTATAAGCAGTGCCCCTCGGCGCAAGGACTTAGTTGGGTATCACGACAGGATGACAGGGCACGAGCATTCATTTTTTTTGGCAACCGTTTAACGGCTAAGACCTTCAAGTCTGCCGAATCCAAGTCCCTGGTTGGCGATGATTCCACTTATACGGCGCTGCTGGATCTGGCTGACCACATTGATCTCAAGATCATGCCTCTACATCGTTAAACTTATGAGAATTTCCCGGTTGCAAGTGAGGTGTCCTAAGCTACGGTAGGGGCGCGACAAAGTAAGCCGCATAAAAGGCGGTATACCTATATAGCCGCCTGGTCACCGAAAAAATGCGAACATGTCATTGCGCGTATAGATACGCGCATTGTCAAAGTGAAAGCAGAGAACGAAGAGAGTGGTATTGCCACTGCGGAGCTAAACAATCGCTTACTGCACCCACTGCAGCAGCTCAAGGTGTCGATCAATCAATCGGTCAGTATCGCGCAAATCTACCAACTGCAAACGGAAACGGCCGTTGAGCAAGAAGAAGAGAGCCTGGATGCGCGGCATAAAGCCCATGCTGAGGTAGCCAAGCTCCAGCAGGCCGAGCCTGCACCTGCTCCAGCAGCCGAGGGAAACACGGGTGGGGATTCCGGAGCATCCACCAAGGCACCGAATAACAAACCTGCTGCGCACACCTCGCCCCGCGATAAGGCTTACGACCCCAATACGGCAACAGCACCTGCGTCGGTGAATGCACCCAAACCCGTTGCGCGAGTGCGTGTAAGCGACCTTCTCTGCTGGTGCATAGCGGCGTCTACTGGAAAGCCAAACCGAGGTAGATGCGTTTATGGAAGAGCTTTGAAAAGAGCTGGAAGGGTCGATTTTAGCGGGTAAACGCGTTCAAGGTTATTGTTCGAACGATTTTTGTTGACATAAATAATACTGGTATTCACTGTTGTCCCGTGTCCTAGGACTAGGGACAGGGCGAGGCGAGTGAAAATGAAAAGTCAAGATATTGGTCTGCTGCTCAAGCTAGTGTCGCTTAGGCATCAGGAGGCTGCGTTAAGCGGCCACCAACATATAGGTAAGGCACTGCTGTCGCTTCCCAATGGCTGGCAAGACTGGGAATTATCAGAAGAAGATACACAACACGATGATGAAGGCTTGTGGCGTTATGAGGAAGAGCGACTTAAAGAGCGTTACAGCGTAAGGACTTTGGCAGCTGAAACGGGGATAAGCAAAAGCCAAATCAGCCTATCGTTGAATCGCTGCATCGAGGTTGGCCTCGTGCGAAAAGATCGCAAAACCGGCGTGCCGCGTGCGCATGCCAGAGCCCTATTTGATTTTATCGTGCATGGTCTGCGCTACGTATTCCCAGCTAGGCCTGGTGAAATTACGCGTGGAATTGCCACCACCTTTGCAGCGCCGGTGTTAAAAGGCCAAATTTACAGTGCGGGTGAGTTGCTATTGGTTTGGCCTGACCCACGAGGCAATAGTAAAGGTCAGGCGGTTGAGCCGTTGTTCAAAACGGCAACTTACGCTGTACGGCGTGATAAAGAACTTTATGCGATGTTAGCGTTGGTAGATGCCATTCGTTTGGGCCACCCCCGTGAAAGCAAAGTGGCCGCTGAACAGCTATCGCAACATCTAATGACGGATGCAAGGAGCCAATAATGAGCCTGTTTGATGGTCAGCGCGCGATGCTGCGCCAAGTCGCCCAGGCACTAGGGGCAGGGCTACGCGAACAGGTCGCCTTTGTTGGAGGCTGTACGACAGGGCTGCTATTGACTGACCCATTTACTCGCGAGCAAGTGCGCAGCACCGACGATGTTGATCTGATTATCAGTGTCATGACGTATGCCAGCCTCCAGCAATTCAAGGAGACGTTGAAAGCGCATGGTTTCAAAGAACCTTCCCCGATAGACGAGGACATGCCCATCTGCGCTATGAAACTGGGAGAGTTACGGGTAGACCTGATGCCAGATAACGCAGAGGTGCTGGGTTTTAGCAACCGTTGGTACCGCCAGGCGTTGGAATGTGCTGAGCCAATATCGCTAGGAGATGACCTGATAATTCGCGTGGTCAGCCCGCCGCTTTTTGTGGCGACCAAGCTAGAGGCTTATAAAGGGCGCGGCAATAACGACCCATTAGAGAGTCACGATCTCGAAGACATCCTCAATCTCGTAGATGGTAGGCCAGAACTTTTAGACGAAATACACTTAGTTGACGCTGCGCTTCAAGATTACATCGCAAAGGAGCTGTCTCAGCTTCTTGAAGATGAGAACTTTGCCTACGCCGTTCAAAGCCAAGCAAGAGACCCTGGCCGCGAAGAAGTGCTCTTTGAGCGGTTAGAAATGCTAACTGGGGAGAGGCGTTAATGCAGGCTAGCTGGTTCAGCCGCCAAGGTTGTAAGAGAGAACGCAACAGCGATGCAGCAGCAGTGATACAGTTTGAGCACACTATTTTAGCGGTGCTGGTAGACGGTGCAGAAAAAGGCCCTAATGGCGCAGAACTTGCTCGCCATTGGGCCAATGTCGCGGCTCAGGCGCTCTTGCAAACTCCTAATGGCGCATCGTCTGAAATGATGAGACGTCTTAAAGAAGAGCAGCAGCGCCTTCGGCACACGTTTCTTCATGATATTGCCAGCTACTGCATGATTGCACTCGACCTTGAAACGCTCGAAGTGCAGCTTTGGCACTGTGGTGACTGCTTAGTGGGCGTTCAGCGTGGAGAGGAGATACGCTGGCTGACAACGCCCCATAGCCTAGTCATGCAGCCAGGCTTATCGCCCCTGGCTGGCAATGACGAGTATCTAGCGCGTCAGCAACGTTTGACGCGATGCCTGAATGCCAGGAGATTCAGCGCCCCTGATCATCGAATGCTTACCTTGCAGCCGGGTGAAACGCTGCTGCTTGCAACTGACGGTTATTGGCAAGAACACCTGGAAGCAGGCACATCGCTAATGAAGCTATGTGATGATGCCAGCCTGCTTTCACTGCCTATTAAGGAGAAGGTTCATTTTCATATTAACCAAAATTCAGACACCGATAACTTTAATGAGCTAATACACGAATGACCGCCACATCTATTCGTTTTTATCCTGCTGGCAGTACCGGTTTCCATTGAAAGCTCTGGGTCACTGATTCAGACAGTGACCCAGTCACGGCTAAAGTGCGGTTAGGGTGCGGCCAGAGTCAATCCAGTGGCTTCTCTTAAGCCTTGAACAGCTGTGCATAGAAAACCAGAACATCTCGGCCAAGCCATTTAAACGGCCCGAGAATAAATTCAGAATGAACACCGCCAACATCAAAAAATACGCCCCTAAAGCCCGCGTCCGCTTTGTCGATACCATGACGCGCCAGGCGGCCCGTGTTGGCATTAGCCCTGATAGTAAAGGTGGCGCTGTTATCGCCCTAATGGCCATAAAGGGCGATGTGTTGGTGACGACCGCTCAGAGCGGCCAAACTCATACCGTGCCTGCCCACCTAAAGCGCGCACGGGAAGCACTGGCGGCGTGGGTGCAGCGCGATGGCTTTACCCAAGCGATTGAGCAGGCTTTTAATATGTTTCTGGCGCGATCGGTGTGCGTTGGTATGGCGCGAGTACCTGCTCTGCATTCGCCTTTAGCGTTTCTCGCCACGACGTGGGGGCCAGTACGTTGACATTGGCGCCCATGGCCATCAGCCACCACAGCGTTTGTTGATCATCGGGCACCTCGGCTTCTAGCTGTTGCCAGGTGTTGTCGGGTAGTGAGGCCAGTTGCTGAGCTTCTGACAGTGGCGGCGCACTGAGTAGCCACGCGACTTGTGGCGCTACTTGGGCGACGAGGGTGACGGGGGCTTTGCCTTGCAGATAGCCAAACGCACCGCCCGCTATGTAGTTATCTACGTCAAAGTTGTGCAAAGGTCGCCAGGTCGATTCACTGATAGTGGCTGTTTCGATGCGGTGCATGGCGAACTGACGAATATCGTCATAGTCGTTCACTGTCGCCAGCAAATACGTCACGCTGTGTCGGCTAACCAGCCCTTGGGGATGAAGGGTGAAGTGCTTTTCGGTTTTGGTCGCACGGGATAAGTACACGACATCCACCGGTTTCTACTCCAGCAGGGCTTGAGAGATGATTTGCCACGTCATTTCATTAAGCGCTGCAGGGATGAGCGCTTTGCCATTGGGGATGGCGCGAACTTTCCGTGCCCATTGGCTCAAGCCATTGGTACTCATCTCATCAAGCAGCCGTCTCGCATCCGTAAAGTGCGGCGATAACTGCCCCACGACCACAGGGGGCAGCAGTCCTTTTAGATACTCTTCGGCCAGTACCAACGTTAGCGCACTCGGCACGTCTAGCGCGGGCAGCTGACACTGAAAGTCGCGATCGAAATACCACCGGTAAGGCTTCTGGCTATCGTCGCACCCAATAGGAAACTGCGTAGACAGTTTTTGGCTCAGGTCGCGTTGCAACGACCGAGTATCAATATGAAACCCACGCTCAGCGAGCTTTTCTTTCAGCACGGGGGTCGACATTCGCCCAGGATAACGGGAATGAGTTGCAGAAGCGCCAAGTAGCGAAAAAGTGTATCGCGCGTATCAGACATAGTGACGCTAACCCTGGCTATAGGAATGAAAACATTCAGTTTAACGTGCCTCACAAAACTTAGCGACTCTCTCGGGCAGCGCATCGGGCTCCCGCGCTATCAAATGGGCCCGGCATCACCACAGCCCAGTCATACGATAGTCTGGGGTAGCATTCGGGAGTTGCCTTCACAGAGCAGCGGTGGATGTCGAGAGGCGCTTCAATTGACGTGTTTGGGTGTCCTTCAAGCCAGCGATACACATCCAAAGCGCTGCGGCCAACGCATACGGGGAATAGCAGTGCACTAGCATAAAAATGCGGTATACCTATGACTGCTCCGTTAACCACACGTGAATGAAATGCTGTGCTTGCTTAGAGAGTGGGGCGTTTCGCACGCCGCTTGCTTGGCTTAACGCCCATCGCTGGCCCTGGGGCGCGATCGCAATCGTCACGGGCTCAGGTTGCTGCAAGTGATAGATAGCGACTTGTCTGTTGGCAACGGCGCTGCTGTAACTGCCCACGCAGTGCCGCATGCGCTCTCCTTCCAAGAGTAAATCCTGCCAAGAGGTAATGGCGGTGATCGGTTAGGTAACTGGTTGGTTACAAATGTAGTACTAGAAGGCATCACGCTAAATACTGGGCCGCATGCGCGCGCAATAAAAATAACGCTACTTCCCAGTATGATGCTTCGACGCTTTATGGGAATTTGGCCTATTCAAGAAGGTGCCCGATATTTTGTCCAGGTAATGCGGTGTGATCGGCTACTCTGGCTGCTTGCTCAGGCGATTTTGAATGCCATGAGCATGATGTTTTATATCGTTGCTTTAAGTTTTGCTACTAATTTTTACTGCATTAGTAGTAAATGCAGTTTTCTCCTCATATACTAACGTTAGATAAATTAGTAGCTGGAGCTGAATGATGAAAGTGCCTGTCTCTCCACCGCCACAGGAAAGGCTCCTTGAGATACTCAAGAGCGGCGATGTCGCCAAAATGACACTGTTATTTGATCAGGCCGTTGGCCCTTGTGATAGCAAAGGCCGTTACCTGCACTGGGATAAGCTGAGGCACCTTGCCATGCCGGAAGGCTACGACTCAGAGCTATACTGGCTAGCAATGCGGCATGCGAGAGAGAAAATATCCAAAGACCTACCATTCAAAGATAAGGAGGGGGCTCCATTTCGGTTCTGCATACCGGATCCGGTTATGCGGGATATTCTCTGGATCAGTGAAAATGCGACGGGTGCTATAAAAGCGGACAGCCGGATTTCAGATCCGCAGACCAAGCAAACCTATTTAATTAACTCACTGATCGAAGAGGCCATCAATTCGAGCCAATTAGAAGGTGCCTCGACGACACGTCAGGTTGCTAAGGAGTTATTGCGTTCGGGGAGAGCGCCTAAAGATCATTCCGAAACGATGATTCTTAACAACTACAACGCCATGCGCTTTATTCGTGAGTACAAGGATGAAACGCTCACGAAGTCGATGATATGTGAACTGCATAGGATCGTGACAGAAGATACGCTACCTGCGGATGATATTGATAAAGCAGGTGTTTTCAGAGGGGCAGCCGAAGATATCAGAGTTTATTCTTATGATGACAAGCTGCTGCACACGCCGCCTTCTTATAAAGAGCTTGATGATCGTATTCAGCAGCTATGTGACTTCGTTAATGCGGATTATGACAATGAGCTCAGTTTCATACCGCCGGTTATCAAGGCTATCGTTGCTCATTTTATGATCGGTTATGACCATCCTTTTGTGGATGGAAACGGTAGAACCGCACGTGCACTTTTCTATTGGATCATGGCCAAAGAAGGCTATTGGCTAATGGAGTATATCTCTATTTCTCGCGTGCTAAAGCAAGCTCCTGCCCAATATCTTGCGGCTTACCTGCATACGGAAACTGACAGTAACGATGTCACTTACTTCGTCATTCATCAGCTTGAGGTGATCAAAAAATCCATTGCTGATCTGCACCGCTATCTCACTGACAAGGCAGGTGAGTACAGGGAAGCTGAAAAGATCTTGAAAACATCCAAGCTCAATGGTCAGCTCAACCATCGGCAACTTGGGCTGTTAAAAAATGCGTTGGATAACCCGGGGATGGAGTACACCATCAAATCTCACCAAAACTCTCATGGCATTGCTTACCAAACGGCCCGTACCGACCTGCTGGCGCTATCGGATACATTCAAATTGCTGAAAAAATACAAGGTAGGAAAAAAAGACGTGTTCATTGCACCTGCGAACATGCTGAGCTTCATTAAAAATAATTGACTCGAAGTACGGCATATCAGAAGCGTCCGGCCACTTACCGATAGCGCGTGTCCGTTAGGACGATTCTGTACTCGCTGCCTCGTTTGCCTAGCTGCCCCGATAACAATTTTGCTTCAGCCATTGCTCGAGGCTTTCAGAAGCATGCTGGCTACCTTAGTCACTATCTTGCATAATAAAAAAGAGAATTAAGTATATTAGTTATCTCTTTATTTGGTAATGCTTTTTTTCTAAAAATAATTAAACAACCATTTGATTTTGAAGTTTTCAATGTTTTTTCTGAACGAAATTCAACGTTTCTTGGTAAAGAATTGTGGTTTGTCCCGAAATTATGCATCAAAATCGGTCATTTAAACGTATAAGGGTTATTATATGCGAGCCAATGAACGACAGCAGAAGATTCTAGAGCTTTTGAGTAATCAGGAGCGCGTATCAGTTATAGAACTGGCAAAAACATATGCTGCATCCCAGGAAACCATTCGACGCGATCTGACAACGCTGGCCGATCGCGGTCTGGTTACCAAATACCATGGCGGGGCCTCTCTCTCTGTGGCCAGCGAGGCTGAAGATGCCTTTCAAGCCCGCATGCACGAAAACGTTAGAGAAAAAAAAATGATCGCATGTCAGGCGGCCAGTTTATTCTCGCCTGGGGATAGTATTTTTATTGATACCGGCACTACCACGCTATTCTTCGCTCGCGCACTCTCTAGCGTTCCCCGCTTGACGATTGTAACCAACTCCTTGCAGATCGCGCGAGCAGTGGGGCGTTCAGGGAATCGTGTCTTTATGATTGGTGGTGAATATCACCCAGATGCAGAAGAAAATTTAGGAGTGCTTGCTCTTGAGCAAGTTACACGATTCAACGCCGAGCATGCAGTAATCACTGTCGGTGCTCTCAGCACGGACGGCGCCATGGACTTTTCCATTGAAGAAGCCGAAATGGCACGCGCCATGGTCAAGCAAGCGCGCTATCTCACAGTTATCGCTGACAGCTCTAAATTAGGGAAAAGAGCTATGTTTCAAATCTTCCCATTATCGCGAATCGATAGGCTGGTCATCGACCGGTTACCGACCGGATCTCTCATGGAATCACTAACGGAGGCAGAGGTCGATATTATCACACCCTCAACTAACCAAGCTGGATAACTTGCACAGGAAAAGTAGAGCCTTAATATGATTTGAAAACACAACATATTAAAATTTATACGTTCAAAAATACGCACCGAGTCATGTTTCAGTAATAAGAACCTCTGCTCCAATTGTCATGATGCAACTATCGGTTGAGTCCGCGCCTCAGCACTTTGCTTTGGAAGTGGGGAAGATGATTTTGCAAGGATTACAATTTGCCCATCATTCTTACTTAAGCACCCTGGCCATCCCGCAACAGTTCTTACAGACACATTAAAGCGGAGACCGTTGTTACCTCCTCAGGAGCTGCTGGCCAGGTTAAAATATTTCTTTCGAAAGCTGCTAATATCAAAACTTACCGATACCCTCTGTCTTCAATCGGTACAAAGGCAATACGTTCGTGACTTCACCGTGGAAGGACAGCCGTATGATTTCATGATCATTATAGACCCCAAAAAAGGTCACCACAGTACGCTCCGCCAGCCCTACCTTCCACTGCTCTGGATGTAGTAATTTCTGCAGTACTTGGAACGTCCAGTCTCAATCAAGATAAGACTGTTGAAGCGTTAGTAGTGGGTTACGATATCGATCAAAAGCTAAGCTCCGGCTGTCAATGCCATGCAGACAGCCGGACATAGTCGCTTTTGTTAGGAATAGCGGTAAGGTACTCCCGCTTTCCGCATCACCTCATTGTATTCCTTGAATATTCTTACCACACGAGCCGTTCGATCGCTCTGGGAGGCAATCTCGTCCCAAAACTCTTCGGCATCGCGATTTACTTGCTCCCACTCCTTCTGCGGAATGGTTGTCAATTCCAGCTTATCTCCTTCGACACGCAACTTGGCCTCACCGCCCCAGTACCAGACTTGACGATAGTAGTGCGACTGGTCAATGGTGATCTTAAATAGCTCTTTAAGGTGGTCGGGTACTTTTGCCCAGCTCTCTGAGTTGACGAAGTACGAACCGCACCAAGCGCCGGTGACATTATTCGACAACGCATAGTTGCAGATATCGGCCCAGCCGATCTCATAGGCTTCAGTAAAGCCGCACCAAGCAACCCCATCGAGCTCGCCAGTCTGCAGCGCGACTTCCACGTCGTCCCAGGGTATGGTCACCGGTATCAGACCATAGCGCGACAAGAAGCGACCCGCAGTTGGCACACCAAAAACGCGCTTACCGCGCATATCTTCTAGCGAACGGATAGGCTCCTTAGTAAAGATATGTAGTGGATCCCATGCGCCTGCACTGAGCCACTCCACACCCCGTATCTCACCATATGCCTCAGCCCAAATTTCGTTAAGACCATACTGGTTAAATAGCACTGGAAGGTCGAGGCTGTAGCGGGTTGAGAATGGGAAGTAACCGCCAAATACAGAAATGTCTACTGGCGAGGCCATGGTCGCGTCATCTGACTGTACTGCATCGATTGTACCGTTCTGCAGCGAGCGGAATAGTTCCCCGGTTGACACCAGTTGGTCGGCATAATAGAGCTCTATCTCCATTTCACCATTGGCGGCCTTATTGAAGGCATCTATCTGTGGCTTAATCACATGCTCGCCTAACGCTGCCCCAGCGTAAGTCTGCAGGCGCCAACGAATTGGCCCCGACTGGGCTTTGACGTAAGGCGCACCAATGGCCGTGGTGGCTAGAGCCGCTCCTCCGATACCTGCCTTGCGCAGGAAGTCGCGACGAGTGGAGCCCGACTTGGTCAGCGAGGGCGCTGCCGGATCAGTCGAGGTCTCGGTTGCGTTCAATTGAAGAGCTGTTTCATTAGTGTTCTTCTTGTCAGTCATATCCCGATCTCCTGGAGGCTTCTAGCCTTCACTTTAGGGTTTTTTCTCATTACCACCACTACGCAACAATACTTAGAGTATTGCTGAAGCCTTACCCACTGAATTGGCTTGGCAGCCACAGAGCCAGTTGAGGAAAGACCATAATCAGAATTAGGGCAGCGACCATGATTGCTGCAAAGGGCACGATTGAGCGATAGATATCGACCAGCGTGATTTCCTTGGGTGCCATGGCTCGCATTAGGAAAAGGTTATAGCCGAAGGGCGGCGTCATGTAAGCGATCTGACAAGTGATAGTATAGAGAACGCCATACCATATGGGATCGAAGCCTAGAACCATGACTAGCGGAACGTAAAGCGGGGCAACGATAACCAACATCGCGGTATCGTCGAGGAACATGCCTAACACTAAATAGGAGAGCTGCATAAGGATCAGCACCTCCCAGGGAGATAATCCCCAGTCGTTTATAAACAGCCCCTCAATGGCGCGTACGGCGCCTAGCCCGTCGAATACCGCACCAAAGGCCAGCGCGGCCACAATGATCCACAGGAACATACAGGAAATGCCCAGGGTCTTACGCGCGGTTTCCTGAAGGATGCCCCAGCTCAGCCGACGCTTCCATAGTGCCGCTAATGTGGCACTGGTTGCACCTACTGCGGAGCTTTCGACCAAGCTGGTAATACCCATGACGAACAGTCCGGTCATGGCAAAGAAAATCAGGAAGGGAATAATGCCGGCGCGAAGCAGTTTTAGCTTCTCTGACATTGGCATGTCGAGTTCTTCTTCAGACACGGTAGGTGCTAGATGCGGCTGCAGATGGGCGCGAACCACAATATATATAATAAACATTGTTGCCATGATAAGGCCCGGAATGACCCCGGCCAGCCAAAGCTGACTCACTGGTTGGCGGGCGATCATGCCGTACAAAACCATAACCACGCTTGGCGGGACCAGAATGCCAAGCGAACTGCCGGCCTGTACTACGCCGCTGATCAGTCGCTTATCGTATCCGCGACGAAGCATCTCAGGAAGGGCAACAACTGCGCCGATTGCCATACCAGCCACGCTAAGCCCATTCATGGCCGAAACCACTACCATTAGCATGATCGTACCTATGGCCAGCCCGCCGCGCAGCCTGCCAAACCATACATGGAACATCCGGTATAAATCTTCGGCTATGCCCGACTCGGACATGATGTAACCCATATAAACGAATAGCGGCAAGGTTAGGTTCTGTACGAAAAGTCGGCTCGCAAGCAGAGGCCTATGCAC
>TARA_R110000824_G_scaffold38137_6_pt1 | contig 48598 bp, 43 predicted proteins | sample TARA_R110000824 | Tara Oceans TARA_R110000824 (sample SAMEA4397747) | marine metagenome | biome: Polar Biome; feature: [MES] marine water layer (ENVO:01000295) within the mesopelagic zone...; material: water (ENVO:00002006), including particulate matter (ENVO:01000060) such as......
GTCGGCCGGCACGCTCGCCGAGATGCTGCGCCCCCATGCCTATCGCAACTACATGATCGGCAAATGGCACGTGAACCCGCTTAATGAAAGCGGCCCAACGGGACCCTTTGACGGCTGGCCCTTGAGCCGGGGATTTGACCGTTTCTACGGCTTCCTCGACGCCGAGACCGATCAGTACGCGCCGGAACTGGTGCGCGACAATAGCCATATCGATCCGCCCGGCACCTATGAAACCGGCTATCACCTGACGGAGGATCTGGTCGATCAATCCATCCGCATGCTCGCCGACCATAACGCCGGCGCGGAGGATAACCCCTGGCTTCTCTGGTGCGCCTTCGCCGCCTGCCATGCCCCGCATCAGGCGCCGAAAGACATCATCAAGAGCTATGATTCGATGTTTGAAGGCGGCTGGGACAAGGAACGAGAGCACCGCCTCGCCCGCCAGAAGGAACTCGGCATCGTGCCCGAAAATACTGAAATGCCGCCGCGCAACGACGGCGTCAAGGCATGGGACGAACATACGGCGGACGAGCATCGCCTATACACCCGCCTGCAATCCGCCTATGCGGGGATGCTGGATCACACGGACCGGCATATTTCCCGGCTGATTGATTTTCTGGAAGAAACCGGCCAGATGGACAATACGCTGATTCTGGTCCTGTCGGACAACGGCGCCAGCCAGGAAGGCGGACGCAACGGCCTTGTCAATGCCATGGGGCCGTTCAACCTGCGTCCGGAACCGATGGAAGAGAAACTCGCGCGGATCGAGGATATCGGCGGACCCGATACCCATTCCAACTTCCCCCATGGCTGGGCCATGGCCGCCAACTCGCCACTGAAACGCTACAAGCAGAACACCCACGGCGGCGGCATCCGCGATCCGCTGATCATCAGCTGGCCGAAGGGCCTTCCGGCGCGCGGTGAATTGCGCCATCAGTTCGCCCATTGCTCCGATGTGGTGCCGACCCTCCTCGATATCCTGAATATCGAGCCGCCGGAAACCATCAATGGCATCAAGCAGCAGCCGATCGAAGGGCAGAGCTTTAAGGACAGCCTGCTGAAACCCGAGGCCCCGGCCCGCACCAAGCCGCAATATTTCGAAATGTTCGGCCATCGCGGCATCTGGCAGGACGGCTGGAAAGCGGTGGCCTTCCATCCCATGGGATCGGCCTTCGATGACGACGAATGGGAGCTTTATAATCTGGATGAGGACTTCTCCGAGAGCAAGAACCTCGCCAAAGACAACCCAGATCGCCTGAAGTCCATGATCGATAGCTGGTGGCAAGAGGCAAAAGAAAACCAGGTTCTCCCGCTGGATGATCGTTTCGCCCCGCGCTTCGCCGAGAATGCGGAACGCCTGCAAGGGCACCGCACCAAATTCGTTTTCCACCGTGGTGTCGGCCATATCCCCTCCGATGTGGCGCCGGACCTCCGGAGCCGCAACTACCAGATTGAGGCCGAAGCCGATGTCGAGAGCGAGAACAGCAACGGCGTCCTGATTGCCCATGGCGACACCACTTCGGGCTACAGCCTCTATATGAAGGACGGCCATCTTGTGCATGACCTCAATATCGGCGGCGAGCATGTGGTCGTCACCTCGGACAGGAAAGTGGCCCCGGGCCGCCGCCTGCTCGGCCTCAAGGTCGAACGGCTGACAAAGGAAGAAAAGCCGCGCATGGGCAAGGGGATGGGGCAAAGCCGCTATACGCTGACCATCGACGGCGAGGACGCCGGCTCCGCCGAGAGCAACCTCGGTTTCTTCATGCTGATTTCCTGGTCCGGTTTGGACATCGGTCGGGATCGCGGCAATCCGGTTGGTGACTACGCCGCCCCGTTCGAGTTTGACGGCTTCCTGCGCAAGGTCACCATCCATATGGAGAAACAGACTCTCGACGGTGAGGGTGTCGGCAAGGCGGAAATGGCGCGCGAATAACCCCGCGCCGTTTCTGGTTATTTGCGGGAGAGGCTCAACCCTCTCCCCGCAACTCCACCCGGCGAATCTTGCCCGAAATCGTCTTCGGCAGGCTGTCGACAAACTCGATCTGCCGGGGGTATTTATAGGGCGCGGTCAGGTTCTTGCAGAAATCCTGAATGTCGGTGACAAGCTCCGGCCCCGCCTTTTCCGGTGATTTCAGGATAATATAGGCCTTCACAAGCTGCCCGCGGGTTTCATCGGGAATGCCGATAACGGCACTCTCGACAACCTCGGGATGCTCCAGTAGCGCGCTTTCCACCTCGAACGGGCTGATGCGGTAGGCGCCCGAACTGATCAGGTCGTCGGCCCGCCCCTCAAACCAGATATAGCCGTCCGCATCGCGCTTCGCGGTATCCCCGGTGTAGTACCAGCCATGGCGGAATGCCTCCCTGTCCGGTTCCCCGCCGGTGTAATAGCCATCGAAAAGCCCGGGCGGCCAGCTATCCCCGTCCGTACGGATCGCAATATGCCCGACCTCGTTGTCCGGCTGGCGGTTGCCATCGTCATCAATGATGTCGATATCGAAGCCCGGCACCGGCTTGCCCATGGAGCCGAAACGAGTTTCCATTCCAGGGAAATTACCAACGATATTGATGGTTTCCGTCTGGCCGTAGCCGTCGGCGATGACATTGCCGGTATGCTTCTGCCAGTAGCGGATAACCTCCGGGTTGAGCGGCTCGCCCGCGCCGAGGGACCGCCGCAGGGAAGAGAAATCGTATTTTCCGAGGTCCTGCTGCGCGAACAGGCGGTAAACCGTCGGCGGCGCGCAGAAAGTGGAGACTTTCAGCCGCTGGATCAAATCCAGATGGAAATGCGGATCGAACGCCCCCTCCCCGTCATAAAGCACGATCTTCGATCCGGCGAGCAACGGCGGGAACAGCAGGCCCCAGGCCGCCTTCGCCCATCCGGTATCGGTCAGTGTCCAGTGCACATCGCCCTCGCGCAGATCCATCCAGAAGAGCGCCGTCGCCGCATGGGCGAGCGCATAGCCAAAATCCCGCGGCACCATTTTCGGCATCGAAGTGGTGCCGGAGGTGAAATAGGCCATCATCATGTCGGAGGCGACGGTTGGCGGCGCGTCCTTGCGTGCCAGCGTCGGGGAAGCCTTCGCCATCAGCTCATCGAGGGAGAGCCAGCCCGGATGGGTACCGCCAACGACAATGAAATGCTCAAGCGTCGGGCAATCGCCGCACACCGCATCGACTTTCTCGCAATGCTCCGGCGTGACCACGACAAACCGCGCCTTGGAACGCTGCACACGATAGGCGATATCCTTGGCGGTCAGCAGGTTCGTCCCCGGCATCGAAATCGCCCCGACTTTCATGCAGGCGAACAGCACCGTATACCATTCCGGGATTCGGCCGATGACAAGACAGCCGAAATCCCCCTTGCCAATGCCAAGTGACAGGAAGGCATTCGCGAGCCTCGCCGAGTCTTCTGCATAGTCGGAATAGCGGATGTCCCGGATCGTCTCCCCGTCGCGGGAAACCGCAATCACTGCCACGCCGTCATTCTCGGCCGCGCGGGAATCGATAATATCAAAGGCGAAATTGAAATCATCTGGAATATCAATATGATAGCCCTTGACTGCGGTTGAATAGTCCCGGTTAAACTTCTGCAAATCCATCGTCACCTCCCACACTGACGCCACGCCTTTTTCATGCGCATTTTCGCGATCATAACATAGCCGGCCAGCGTGACATTCTTTTTTTGAGAAGGAAATGTTCGAGGCATTTCGCGCCCTCTTTCCGGGAGCTTACGCGCCCGACGATTGGCCGCAAGCATTGACACGCCCGTTTTTTTTCTTCATAGGCGGAATGAGGAAATATTTTAAGCAGAATTTCCCAATTGCTGCACAACGCGCGTCTGCTGACCTGTGTAGTTTGAAACTCATACATTGTAGATCAGGTTGACGCCATGTCAGATGCAATAACAATTGATGACATTTGCCAGGCCCGGCAGCGGATTGCCGGAATGATCCGCAAGACCCCCCTCGCCCCTTCAGCGGCGCTGTCCTCTGTAACCGGCGGGGAAATCTACCTTAAATATGAGCATCTGCAGATCACCGGCAGTTTCAAGCTACGCGGGGCGACGAACGCTATCCGCTCTCTTTCTGCCGCCGCGCGCGAGAAAGGCGTGATCGGCGTCTCCACCGGCAACCACGGCCGTGGCCTCGCCCATGCTGCGCAGCAGATGGATACCCGCTGCATCATCTGCATGTCCGAACTGGTGCCTTCGAACAAGGTCGAGGCCATTCGCGGTGAAGGCTCGGAAATCGTAATTTCCGGCCGGTCCCAGGATGAGGCGCAGAAGGAAGTCGACCGCCGTGTCAAGGAAGACGGCATGACCATGCTGCCGCCTTTCGATCATGCGGATGTCATCGCGGGGCAAGGCACGCTCGCTCTTGAAATGCTGGAGGAACTGCCGGAGCTTGGCACCGTGATCGTACCGCTCTCGGGCGGCGGCCTGATCGCCGGGATCGCGCTGGCCATGAAATCGGCAAACCCCGATATCCGCGTTGTCGGCGTCTCCATGGAGCGCGGCGCCGCCATGATCGAGAGCCTGCGCGCCGGCAAACCGGTCGAGGTGGCGGAACTGCCGACCCTCGCCGATTCCCTTGGTGGCGGCATCGGGCTTGCCAACCGCTATACCTTCGACATTGTGAAGCGTCATGTGGATGAGGTCATCACCCTCACCGAGGCCGAAATCGCCGATGCGATCCGCCATGCCTACTGGCAGGAGCGGCAGGTGATCGAAGGATCGGGAAGTGTCGGCATCGGCGCCCTGCTCACGGAGAAGGTCCGGCCGCAGGGGCCCACAGTCGCGCTCCTCAGCGGGTGCAATATCGACATGGCCCTGCATAAGCGGATCATCGACGGGGAAAATGTCGACCTGGAGGCAGAGACAATGGGAGGGGAAGCCGGAAATGCCTGAAATCACAATCCTGAACGAATCCGAACTGCGCCGCGCGATTGAGCTCGATAAAAGCGCCGTTGACTGCATTGAAAATGCCTTCCGGCTGCTGGCAACCGAGGCGTTGGAAATGCCACCGATCCTCAGCATGCATATCCCGGAGTATAACGGCGAGGTTGATGTCAAGACGGCCTATGTGCCGGGTATCCCCTCCTTCGCCGTGAAGATGAGCCCGGGCTTTTTCGACAATCCCAAGCTGGGCCTGCCGAGCGTCAATGGCCTGATGGTGGTGTTCGCGGCGCAGACCGGACTGGTCGAAGCGCTTCTGCTCGATAACGGCTATCTTACCGATGTCCGCACGGCCGCCGCCGGGGCGGTGGCGGCAAAATGGCTGGCACGGAAAGATGCCCGAACCGCCGGTATTGTCGGCGCCGGAACACAGGCGCGGCTGCAGCTCAAGGCCCTGACCCTTGTCCGCAAGATCGACAAGGCGCTGATCTGGGCGCGCGATAGCGTCAAGGCGGAAATCTGTGCGCGGGAATGCGCCGATACGCTCGGCATAGAGGTCACGGCGACCCCGTCCCTCGATGATCTGGCCGCGGCCAGCGATATCATCGTGACCACCACCCCGGCGAGCGAACCTGTGCTTACCAAGGCGCATCTGCGCCCGGGACAGCATATCACCGCCATGGGATCGGACGCGCCCTACAAGGGGGAGCTGGCGCCGGACGTCCTGACCGCCGCCGATCTCTATGTCTGTGACCGTCATGCCCAATGCGTCGCGCAAGGAGAGCTTCGCCGGGCCGTGGAAGAGGGCCTGATCGGGGCGGACCAGAGTTTTCCGGAGCTATCGGACGTAATTATTGGAGAAAGTGTCGGACGGCAAACAGCGGATGACATTACAATCTGCGATCTGACAGGTATGGGTATCCAGGATACCGCCATCGCCGCCGAAGCGGTGCGCATTGCGGCAAGCCAGCAGGCAGGAAGCCGTTTTATTAGCTGAAATCGTATTTTTTACAGGGGACTGTGTTATGGATTTGCCCTTTAGCCTTGATGAGTATGCAGACCGGCTGGCCAAGGCACGCCATTCCATGCAGGAACAGGGGATCGAGCTTCTGATCGTCACCGATCCGTCCAATATGGCGTGGCTGACCGGCTATGACGGCTGGTCCTTCTATGTGCATCAATGCGTGCTGCTGGCGCTTGACGGGCAGCCGATCTGGTATGGGCGGGAGCAGGACGGCAACGGCGCAAAACGCACCGTCTTCATGGACCACAGCAACATCCATTCCTATGAAGATCACTATGTCCAGTCGACGGAGCGCCATCCGATGGAACCGCTCTGCATGCTGCTCGAAGCGAAAGGCTGGGACAAGCTGCATATCGGCGTCGAGATGGATAACTACTATTTCACCGCGGCCGCCTACGCGTCCCTGCTGACCAATCTGCCGAATGCGAAATTTCAGGACGCCACCGCCCTTGTCAACTGGTGCCGCGCCGTCAAGTCCGAGCAGGAATTGATCTATATGCGGCGCGCCGGACGGATTGTCGAGGAAATGCACAAGCGCATCGTCGAGGTGATCGAACCCGGCATTCACAAGAACACGCTGGTCTCCGAAATCTATGCGACCGGGATCAACGGTACCGACAGTTTCGGGGGCGATTACCCGGCGATTGTCCCGCTGCTGCCCTCGGGCGCCGATGCCGCCGCGCCGCATCTGACCTGGGATGACAAGCCGATGAAGAATAACGAGGGTACCTTCTTCGAGATTGCAGGCTGCTACAAACGCTATCATGTGCCGCTCTCGCGCACGGTGTTTCTCGGCAAGCCGACACAGCAGTTTCTCGATGCGGACAAGGCCGTGCAGGAAGGCATGGAGGCCGGGCTGGAAGTCGCGCGTCCCGGAAACCTCTGTGAGGACATCGCCACCGCCTTTTTTGCCGTTCTCATAAAATATGGCATTATCAAGAATAACCGGACCGGATATCCCATCGGCATCAGCTATCCCCCGGACTGGGGTGAGCGCACGATGAGTCTCAGGCCCGGCGATAAAACAGTGCTGGAGGCCGGCATGACGTTTCATTTCATGACCGGGCTCTGGATGCAGGACTGGGGGCTTGAGACGACGGAAAGCATCGTCATCACCGACGACGGGCCGGTGTGCCTCGCCAATGTTCCCCGTACCCTTGTTGTGAAAAACTAGAAGACAGGATTTTGACATGTTGATCCGCAATCCGATCACACCGACCATCGACTATGAGAAGGAAGGCATCCAGCATGGCTATCTGAAGCTGCCCCATTCCTATGACGGGTCGGCCTGGGGGTCGCTGATGATCCCGATCACCGTCATGAAACGCGGGGACGGACCGACTGCCCTGCTCACGGGCGGTAATCATGGCGATGAGTATGAGGGGCCGATCGCACTGTTCAACCTGTCGAACGAGATCGATATATCCGACATCACGGGCCGGGTGATCATCGTGCCGGCGATGAATTACCCTGCCTTCCGGGCGGCCTCGCGCACCTCGCCCATCGATGGCGGCAATATGAACCGCATTTTCCCCGGCAATCCGCGCGGGTCGGTGACCGAGAAAATCGCCGATTATTTCCAGCGGACACTTTTGCCCATGGCGGATTATGTTCTTGATCTGCATTCGGGCGGAAAAACCCTTGATTTCGTGCCATTTTGCGCGGCGCATATCCTGCCGAACGCGGAGCAGCAATCCCATTGCGTCGCCGCGATGGAGGCCTTCAACGCCCCCTACTCCATGATGCTGCGCGAGGTCGACGCGACAGGCATGTATGACAGCGCCGCCGAGGAAATGGGCAAGATTTTTGTCTCCACCGAACTTGGCGGCGGCGGTTCGGCAACCTCCCGTACCGTTGCCATCGCAAGAAGAGGCATCCGTAATTTCCTGATCCATGCCGAAATCCTGGCGGGAGAGCCCGAAAAATCGGACAGCATCAATCTCCATATGCCCGATGATGACTGTTATATCTCCTGCGAGGCGGGCGGCCTTCTCGAATTCTGCTGCGAGCTCGGCGATCGCGTCAAGAAAGGCCAGCTGCTCGCCCGCGTCCATGACTATGAGCGCACGGGCCGGGCACCGATGAACTATATCAGCGAGCGCGACGGCGTGCTGGCGGCCCGGCATTATCCGGGTCTCATCCAGATCGGCGATATCGTTGGTGTTATCGGCGTGGAAGGCTAAGAACAGGACGTCCGGCGGCGACGCCATGCTTTTCCCTTGATAAATGACCTTCGCACGGTCAACAATGGTCTCCTCTCATCAGAGCCAAGGCGACAATAAACAAAACCGGCTTTAAGACGTGCGGAGGTAAAATGCGAAATCTGAACTATCTCGACCTGCTGGACCGGGCAGGCCGGAACGCGGGCGAGCGGGCAGCCCTCATCGACGGGACCGGCACCCTCAGTCACAGGGAACTTATCTCCCTGACGAACCGGCTCGCCAATTGCCTGCTGGATCAGGATTTTGCGCCGGAAACGCCGTTTGCGGTGCTCAGCCCGAATACCAACCTCGCCCTCGCGACGATTATCGGCGGAATGCGGGCGGGCGGCGCCTGGAGCAATGTCAACCTCCGCTCCGGCGTGCATGTGAATACGGATGTGCTCAATCGCGGCGGCTGCCGGGCGCTCTTCTTCGACAGCAGCATCCAGGACCAGATTCCGGCGATGCGGGAGGGGGCACCGTCGATCGAGGTCGTTGTCTGCCTTGACCGGCAGATCGGCGATATCCCCTCGCTCGAACAGTTTATCGCCAATGCCTCCGACCGGCCGGTCAATATTCACCTGCCATCGGATGGCACCGGGTTTCAGGGGTCTACCGGCGGCACGACCGGCGCCCCCAAGATTACCCAGGCGGGGCAGGATTTTCTCTCCTGGGATACCCTCGGCTTCATGACCGCGCTGACCGATTTCGATCTTGATCATCCGCCGGTCAATCTCTCCGTCGCGCCAATCACCCACGCGGGCGGCATTATTGCCATGGCCGCGCTGGCTCTGGGCGGCACCGTGGTAATGATGTCCGTCGCCGATCCGGAGCAGATTCTCGACAATATCCCGCGTCACAAGGTGTCGCTATTGTTCCTGCCGCCGACGGTCATCTACATCCTGATGAACCATCCGAAATGCCGGGAAACGGATTTTTCGAGCCTGCGTTACCTGATCTCGGCGGCGGCACCCTTCGCCGTGGAGAAGATAGCCCGGGCGCATGAGATTTTCGGTCCCGTCGTCTGTCAGTCCTATGGCCAGACCGAGTCCGGCTTCCCCCTCACCTTCCTCTCCCCCGCCGCCGTCACCGCGGCGCTGAAGGATGAAAAGCTGGCGCCGCGCCTGAAGTCGGTGGGCCTGCCGACGGCAGCGATCAGCTGTATCGAAATCATGAATGACGACGGCGACCTGCTCGGGCCGGATGAAGTTGGCGAGATCGTGATTAAGGGACCGACGGTGATGTTCCGCTACATCAATGATCCGGAGGCGACCGCCGCCATTCACAAGGATGGCTGGCAGCATACCGGCGATCTCGGATATCGCGACGCGGACGGCTATCTCTATATCAGCGACCGCAAGCGCGACCTGATCATCAGCGGCGGATTCAATGTCTTCCCGCTGGAGGTTGAGCAGGTTCTGGCCCAGCACCCGGCCGTTCAGGACTGCGCCGTTATCGGCGTACCGGATGAAAAATGGGGAGAGGCCGTCAAGGCTGTGATCGAGCGGGCGCCGGGAACCAGCGTCACCGCCGAGGAACTGATTGCGCTCTGCAAGGAAAAGCTGGGCGGTGTTATGGCACCGAAATCCGTCGACTTTATCGACCAGCTCCCGAGGAGCGCGGTCGGCAAGGTCCTGAAGCGGGACCTTCGCGCGCAATACTGGGAGAACCGGGAGACACGTATCTGAGATGACGACACATGATTTTACGGCGCTGAAAAACAGCTTGCGCCTGCCGCTGATTGCCGCCCCCATGTTCCTTGTTTCCGGGGTGGAGCTGGTCGTTGCGACCTGCGCGGCGGGGGTCATCGGCTCCTTCCCGACGGCCAACTGCCGGAGCACGGAGGAGCTGGATCACTGGATCACGGAGATTGAGGATCGGCTGACAAAGACGGCATCGGAGGGAATCTCCCCCATTGTGCCCTATTGCCCCAACCTCATCGTCCATAAATCCAACAGCCGGGTCATGGCGGATCTCGATGTGCTGCTCCGTCACCGGCCGAAGATCGTCATTACCAGCGTCGGCCCACCGACACCTGTTCTGGAGCCGTTGCATGATATCGGCGCGCTGGTCTTTTCCGATGTCGCGACTGTGCATCATGCCGAGAAAGCTGTCGCCGCCGGGGCGGACGGGCTTGTGCTGCTGACGGCGGGCGCGGGCGGACAGACGGGCTGGATCAATCCGTTCGTGTTCGTGCAGGATGTCCGCCGTTTCTTTGACGGGCCGATCGTGCTCGCCGGTGGCATCACGGATGGCCGCAGTCTTCAGGTGGCCGAGGCGCTCGGCTGCGATCTCGGCTATATGGGCACCCGTTTCATCGCGACCGAGGAAAGCATGGCGAGCCCGGTTTACAAGCGAATGCTGATCGACTCGCGGGCAGACGATATCCTGCTCACCAAGGCCTTTACCGGATTGCCCGCGAACATGCTGAAAGCCTCCATCCTGCGGGCCGGGCTCGATCCCGACAACCTCGCGGAGCGCGGCGAGATCGATATCACCAAGGACATCAACCCGGAAGTCAAGGAGTCCGATCCGAAACGCTGGAAGGATATCTGGTCCGCCGGTCATACGGTGTCCGGTGTCAGCGCCGTCAAGACAACGGCGGAACTGGTCGCGGAGATTGCCGATGAATATGCCGCCGCCCGTGCTGCCGAGAAGGCAAGACTAAGCGGAACCTAATATCTGGTTCTGCATCGGGGCGATAAAATAAATGCGCGTGGGCGCAAAATGGCGTATGCATGACCATATTATCACCATGATCCAGGGATAATTCCTCCCGATGACATTTTTCCGATCCGCCATTCTTGCCGCCGGGCTGCTGCTCTCGTCCGGCTTTCATGCCCTCGCCAATGACGTCATCGAGACGGAAGAGGCAGAGGAAGGCACCTTCACCTTCGTTCTGGAGAATGACCTGTTCTTCGGTCTGGACCGGGACTATACCAACGGCGTTCAGCTCGCCTGGATGTCGGAACCGGACAAAGCGCCGGTCTGGGCGTTGAAAGCGGCGAGACTGCTTCCCTTTTTTCCAAATGAAGGGCTGGTCCGTTCCAGCTACGCCATCGGCCAGAATATGTATACGCCGAACGATATTTCCGATGCGAATCCGCCGCTTGACCAGCGCCCCTATGCCGGATGGCTCTATGGCGCCGTCGGTATCGTGGTGGAAACCGGGGAGAAACAGCTCGATCAGCTGCAATTGCAATTCGGCGTCGTCGGCCCCTCCTCCCTTGCCGAACAGTCACAGGAATTCATTCACAAGGTCGTTGGTTCGCCCAAGCCGCAAGGGTGGGATACGCAGCTCAAGGACGAACCCGGACTGGTGCTGACTTACCAGCGGAGCTGGCGGGCGCTGGTCTCCGAGGAGATTGCCGGGATTTCCGTCGATGTGACGCCGCATGTCGGTGGCGCGCTCGGCAACATCTACACCTACGCGAACGCGGGCGCGACCTTGCGTTTCGGCTGGAACCTGCCGAATGACTACGGGCCGCCGCGCATCCAGCCGGGGCTGCCGGGCTCCGGCTTTTTCGAGCAGACGGACGATGTCGGCCTCTATTTCTTCGCCGGTCTCGACGCCCGCGCCGTCGCGCATAACATCTTCCTTGACGGCAATACCTTCAAGGACAGCCGCAGCGTCGATAAGGAACCCTTCGTTGGCGATGCTCAGGTCGGCATCGCCCTCACCCTTCGCTCCGCCCGGCTGGCCTTCACCCATGTCTTCCGGTCCCGCGAATATAAGGGCCAGTCCGACCCGGACGAATTCGGGGCGATCAGCTTCTCTGTCCCTTTTTAAGGTGGAACCGGAAAGCAAGCTTTGACCACCCGCCAAATCACGATATAGATGAGGAAATGAGGAGAGGGACATGACTCATATCTGGGTACGCGCCGAGCAGCGCGAAAATGAGCAACGGGTCGGTATCACACCGGAGGGCGTGCGCGCCCTGATGAAGGCGGGAATGTCCGTGACTGTTGAGGAATCAGGCTGCCGGGCCATTCCCATTGAGGCCTATCGCAAGACGGGATGCGCCATCGCCGCCGAAGGAAGCTGGCCGGATGCGCCGAAAGACGCGATCATTTTCGGCCTTAAGGAACTGCCCGCAGGCGACTCTCCGCTTCCGCACCGCCATATCATGTTCGGTCATGCCTTCAAGGGACAGGCGGATGGTCCCGCCCTTCTCCGCCGGTTCAAGGCCGGTGGCGGCGTGTTGTATGACCTTGAATATCTCACCGACGAGAGTGGCCGCCGCGTCGCCGCCTTCGGCTACTGGGCGGGCTTCGCGGGGGCGGCGATCGGGCTGATGGTCTGGATCGAGGAGAAGCGTGGCGCCGGTCCGGGCCCACAAAAGGTGAGCGTTTATCCGGGCCGCGATGCTTTGGTAAGCGAGCTCAAAACAAATCTTGCTGCCGTTGTGAAAGCCGGTGCGAGGAAGCCAAACGCAATTGTCATCGGCGCATTGGGACGGGTCGGCACGGGCGCAAGCGACTGTCTGGAGGCGCTCGGCCTCGACGTCCTGAAATGGGATATGGCGGAAACGGCCCATGGCGGCCCCTTCCCGGAAATTCTCGATCGCAATATCTTCGTAAACTGTATCCTCGCCCGCGACGGCGTTCCGGTCTTCGTGCCGAAATCCGCGCTGGCGGATGAGCGGCAACTCTCGGTGATTGCCGATGTCTCCTGCGATCCGAGCAGCCCGTTCAACCCAATCCCGATATATGATCACGCCACTTCATTCGATCATCCGGTGATCCGCGTGGCGGAGGCACCTCCGCTCGACGTGATGGCCATCGACAACCTGCCGTCCCTGCTGCCGGTGGAAAGCAGCGAGGATTATGCGGCGCAACTCTTGCCGTCGCTCAAATCGCTGGACCGGATAGAGAGCGGCATCTGGGCCCGCGCCAGGGATATCTTCGAGACACACACCGCGAAACTGTAATCTAAGAAATAAAATAATTTCAATATATTACGGTACATTTCTACAGTGATAAAGAAAGTTCATATTTACAACTTAACCGGTTAATTTCCGCTTGACAGCATCTCCACCATCTGGTCCCGCATAATGAATTTCTGCGGCTTTCCGGTGACGGTCATCGGCAGTTCCTTCACGAAGCGGACATGGCGCGGCACCTTGTAATGGGCGATCTGGTCCTTGCAATAGGCCTTCACCCCCTCCTCATCGAGGGAGGATCCGGCGCGTAAAACGATCCAGGCGCAGACTTCTTCGCCATACTTCTCGCTCGGCACGCCAAAAACCTGCACTTCCTGAACATCCTCGTGGGTGAAGAGGAATTCCTCGATCTCCCGGGGATAGATATTTTCGCCGCCGCGTATGATCATGTCTTTCAGCCGACCGACGATCCGGCAATAGCCTTCTTCATCCAGCGTCGCGAGATCGCCCGTGCGCATCCAGCCGCCGTCAACGATGGCCTCGCTCGTTTTATCGGCGTCGTCCCAATAGCCCTGCATCACGGAATAGCCGCGCGTCCACAGCTCACCGCTGGCGCCGACCGGGGCATCGGCCCCATCCTCTCCGACTACCCGCACTTCGACATGCGGATGGATGCGGCCGACGGTGGAGACGCGCTTTTCCAGCGGATCATCGACATTGCTCTGGAAGGAAACCGGGGAGGTTTCCGTCATGCCATAGCAGATCGTCACCTCGGACATATTCATATGGTCAATCACCTTCTTCATCACCTCGATCGGGCAAGGCGCGCCCGCCATCACCCCGGTCCGCAGGCTGGAAAAATCCAGCTCCTTCAGGCGCGGATGGTCGACCATGGCGACGAACATCGTCGGCACCCCATAGAGCGCCGTGCAGCGCGCGCGGGAGGTGGCCAGCAATGTCTCCTCCGGATCGAAGGCCTCGCCGGGAAAAACCATCGCCGCGCCCTTGCTCACACAGCCGAGCGAGCCCATCACCATGCCAAAACAGTGATAGAGCGGCACCGGAATACAGAGCCGGTCCTCCTCCGTGAAGTTCATGCGCCCGACGGTATGCGCCGCATTATTGACGATATTGAAATGGGTCAGCGTCGCCCCTTTCGGCGCCCCGGTCGTGCCGGAGGTGAACTGGATATTGATGGGATCGTCCGGGGTCAGGCTCTCGGTGATCTCGTCGAGGCGCGCCCGCTCCGCCTCCCCGCCCAGTGTCTCGATCTTTGAAAAGGGATAGATGCCCGGCCCCGGATCGTCTGTAAGACCGATCACGATTTCAAGGGACGGCAGCTTCGCCGCACGAAGCGCGCCCGGTTCCGCCGTCTCCAGCTCCGGCGCGAGGGTTCGGATCATCTTGAGATAATCCGACGTCTTGAATTTCTCCGCTGCGATCAGCGCCCGGCAGCCGGATTTGTTCAGCGCATATTCCAGCTCCGACAGGCGATAGGCCGGATTGATATTGACCAGGATAAGACCGATCCGCGCCGTTGCATATTGCGTCAGGATCCATTGCAGATTGTTCGGCGACCAGATGCCGATCCGGTCCCCCTTCTTGAGGCCGAGCGCGAGCAGCCCTGCGGCCAGCGCATCCACCCGACGGGCCAGTTCCTCATAGGTCAGCGAAATATCCTGAAGCGGGAAGGTAATCGCCTCTCGCGATCCGAATTTGGAAACCGTCTCGCGCAGCATCTCTGGTATCGTCTGGTGACGCAGCGGCGCCGACTTGTCGCCCGCCACGTAAGAGCGGTTATCGACCGGCGCGATAATCGGTTTATCCGCACCGGCCTTCCCTGCCGGCGCCTGTCCCTGCGCAGTTGACATGCATTCCTCCCGTAATGTCCCTGTTGGGAAGTAGCTTACGCCAATCGACGCGGGTTGTCACATGTCCTGTTTGCCCTGCCCGGCGCCCGATACTTCCGCGCTGACCTCGGCTTCGAAGTCGCCCTCAGCGCTGTTCACGCGATTGCGCCAGTGCGGATAATGGGTCACGAAAGTCTCCAGCATGTCGTCAAGCGGCGGTTCCGCAAACGCGCCGCGATAGTTGAGATATTCCATATGACGATTGCCCGATTTGTCGATCGGGTGATAGATCGAATCCTCCTCCCCGTCGAAATCAAGCGGCATCAGGCCGAACTTGTCGCACAACTCGATATTGAAGGCCGGTGTGGATTTGACCCATTTCCCATCCAGGTAAATATCTGTATAGCCATGCCAGTAGAAAATATCCGTCTGCATCCTCTCGCGCATTTTCTCCGTCGACATGTGATTGCGGACATCCGCATAGCCGAGCCTGGCCGGAATCCCCGCTGCCCGGCAGGCCGCGGCCAGCAGGATCGCCTTGGACACACAGTATCCCCGCCCCTCCCGCAAGGTCCGGCTTGCCTTCAGCCCCTCAACTTCCAAGGTTGAGCTGTAGGGATCGTAGCGGAGTTCATCGCGCACGGCGTAGTAAAGCTTGATGGCTTTTTCCTTGTCCGACCCGTCATTGCCGCCGAGAACCCGCTCGACAAAGGCGACGATATCGGGGCTGTCGGAATCGACGGTCGGCCCCGGCGTAAGAAATTCGGAAAACTCTGTTGTCATTTTGCAGCCTTTCTGTTGTGGCCTTAGAGAGAGCGGATGGGGTTAGTCCGCTCTTTTGGCATTCCGCGCAATCGCCTCGACAATCTTCGGAACCGCCCCGTCCGGTATGTCATGACCCATGCCGTCAATGACGACGATCTCCGCGCCGGGAATGGATTTCTGCACATCCTCGGCACAGCTCAGCGGGACCAGCGGATCCTCGCGACCGTGAATGACCATGGTCGGCGCGGTAATCTCGGACAGATGCGCAACCCGGCTGTCGCCGGAGGCAAGGCTCGCCAGCAGATGCCGACTGTTGCCGTCAGGATAGAAGGACCGCTTATACAGCATGGCGGCCTCCTCCCGTATCTCGGCTTCCTCACGCGGGAAGCCAGGACTGCCAATGATACCGGCTGTCTCCACCGCCTCGTCCATGGCCCCTTCCAGAGTTCCCGCCGGATTGCGTGGCGCGGTCAGCCATTCGGCGGCCTTTCCCTCCGGCCGCGGCAATCCCCGCCGGGCAGAGGTCGCCATGACGGAAACCAGCGATTTCACCCGCTCGGGCCGACGATAGGCCAGCGTCTGGGCGATCGCCCCGCCGTTGGAACTTCCGAGAAAATGCGCCTTCTCGATACCGAGCGCCGCTATCAGCTCCGCCGCATCGTCCGCCATATCTTCAAGGGTATAGGGGGCGGAGACAGTCTCTCGCGCGCGGGCCTGGGCGAAGGCCGCCGGGATGTCCGCCGGTCCCCAGTCATCGAACTTGGTGGATTTGCCGATATCACGATTGTCATACAGGATGACGTAAAATCCGTTGCGGGCCAGGGCGTCCAGGAAGGTTTCATTCCAGGCGGCAAGCTGCACCCCGACGCCGCCGATGAGGACAATCGGTTCTCCGGAGGGTTCGCCCCGTGTCTCATATTCCAGTTCGACGCCGTTGACGGAAATTTTTGCCATGTGGTTTTCCTTATCCGATGGTTTTCTTGTTCTTGTTTATTCCTGCATCCGGAATCCGCCTTTGCGGTCCCTGATTTTATGCCTTTAGGGCGGCAAAGCGCAAGCCCGCCGCTTTACCTGACGACGAAGCCATGGGCGAAGGGGTCGCGGTCATCGATGATGATGCGGTTAAAACCGGTAACCCGCGCCCAGCCCCCGATGGAAGGGATGATGGCATCCTGACCGGCGACGGTCGCCCTCTCCTCCACCCGGCCCCTGAACTCGGAGCCGATAATGCTTTCATGGATGAACTCATCGCCGACGGACAGCATGCCACGCGCGGCCAGCTGCGCCATTCTCGCCGAGGTGCCTGTGCCGCAGGGTGACCTGTCCAGCGCCTTATCCCCGTAGAAGACGACGTTCCGCGCCGCCGCCCCGTCCCGCGTCGGCTTTCCGGTCCACATGATATGGGTGAGGCCGTTGATATCGGGCTGCTCGGGATGGATGAAGTCGTATTTTTCATTGAGCGCCGCCCGCAGTTTCGGGCTCCAGCCGATCAGCTCCAGCGCCGCACAATCCGCCATATCGGTGAAGTTTTTCTGCGGCTCGACAATCGCGTAGAAATTGCCGCCATAGGCGACATCGACGGTGATCTCGCCAAGTCCCGGACAGTCAACCGTCAGTCCGCTTACATAGAGGAAGGACGGCACATTCGTGATCCTTACTTCCTCGACATAAGGGCCGACCTGCCGATAGTCCGCAATGACCAGCCCGGCCGGTGTATCAAGGCGTAATCGTCCCGGCTCCCGCGGGGTTACGAGCCCCTGTTCGATGGCGATGGTCACCGTGCCGATGGTACCATGGCCGCACATGGCGAGGCAGCCGGAGGTTTCGATGAACAGCACCCCGATATCGCAATCCTCCCGCGTTGGCGGATACAGGATGCTGCCCGACATCTGGTCATGGCCGCGCGGTTCAAACATCAGCCCGGTCCGGATCCAGTCATGCTTTGCAACAAAATTTGCGCGCCGCGCCAGCATGGTATCGCCGTCCAGCTCGGGTCCGCCCTCAGCGACCAGCCGGACCGGATTGCCGCAGGTATGACCATCTATGCACTGGAATATAGTTTGCGCCATGGCCTGCGCCTAAAACCGTTGCGGGCGATATGGCTTGAGATCGACCGTATTCTCCCGCCCCATGACGAGGTTCGCCACGATCCGCGCCGTCCCGGCGGACTGCGTGAGGCCGAGATGCCCGTGACCGAAGGCGTAGGTAATTCTGTCGGTTCGGGACGCGGGGCCGATGACCGGGATCGAATCCGGGAGCGACGGGCGAAACCCCATCCATTGCGTTCCGCCCTCCGTCTTGAGGCCCGGCAGGAAGGATTTCGCCTTCTTCAGAAGGGCATCCGCCCGGCGATAGTTAGGCGGCAGGTTCAGGCCACCAAGCTCCACCGCGCCGCCCACACGAATGCCGCTCGACAGCGGGCTGACGACAAAGCCATGCTCCTCGAACGAAAGCTGACGCCTCAGATCGAACGCCCCGATTGGGAGTGTCGTGTTATAGCCGCGCTCGGTCTCCAGCGGGATATGATCGCCGATTGTCCGGGCCAGCCGGTGCGACCAGGCTCCGGCGGCAACGATTATCCGATCCGCCGAAAGCCGCGTTCCGTCGGAGAGAAGAACGGAGGCCCCGCCAGACGTTGCTTCGAGCGCATTTGCCTCCGCGATGCGGATCGTCCCGCCCCGGCTTTCGAAATGCGCGCCAAGCGCGACTGTGTAGTCCTTGGGGTCGGAAATGCCGTACCAGTCATTGGTATGGATGGCGCCCACGAAGCGTCGGTCAATGCCGGGCTGATGCTCGGCAATCTCTTCCGGGCTGGCGAGCGCCGTGAAATCAACGCCACGGGCCGCCCGCTCCTGCCAACCGGGCAGGCTTTCCTCAAAGGCCTTGCGCGATTCATAAAGCTGCAGGTTTCCATGCTGGCGCAGCATATTATGGGTGCCCGTCATCTCCATGAAAGGGACGAGCCGTTCCCGCGATGCGTTCATGAGTGCGACCAGCGCCGCCACCCCCGCCCTCACCTGATCGGGCTTGCTCGCGCGCCAGAAACGATACATCCAGGGCGCAATCTTCAGCGCATAGGGCAGCGGAACGGAGAGCGGGCCCAGCGGATCGAACAGCCATTTCGGCGCTTTCTTCATGATCCCGGGAGAGGCCACGGGCGACGCATCGGAAAAAGCAAAGGCCCCGGCATTGCCGCGCGACGCCCCGGCGGCAACCCCCTCACGGTCGAGCACCGTCACTTTCGCACCCATGTGCAACAGCTCAATCGCCGTGGTGATGCCGATAATCCCGGCGCCGATGACGATGATATCCTGTGCCGTGTTTTCTGTGCTCACCTGTTCCGCCATTCCATCCTGCTTATGGATATTCCCGACTGGAAATCCGGCATCTTAATCCATGAGCGGCCGTTCCGATAGCGGAGAAAGCCGCCCAAGCGTATCAGTCGAACAAGGCAGTCCGAAGACGGTCGCAGACCTCGGCGATGGCCGGTTCGGCTGTTGGCAGAAAGGCGCCGAGCGTCACCAGCCCGTGTATTTGCCCGGGATAATGGCGGTGCTCCACCTCCACACCGGCCTGACGCAGCCGCCGGACATAGGCATCCCCCTCATCCGCCAGCGGATCATACCCCACAGTCATCACATAGGCGGGTGCAACATCCTTCAGCGAGGGCGCGAAAAGCGGGGATGCGCGCCAGTCAACCTCATCCTCACATCCCCTAAGGTAATGATCGCGAAACCAGAACATGGTCTTCGTGGAGAGCGGCAGTCCTTCCTCATCCACGTCATAGGAGCGCCGCGTCATCGTCAGGTCGGTGCAAGGGTAAATCAGCATCTGGTATTTGATCGACGGCAGCAACCCGTCCCGCGCATAGATGGCCATGACAGCCGAGAGATTGCCACCGGCGCTATCGCCGCCGACCGCCACCCGCGCGACATCGACATCCAGCTTGTCCGCATTGGCAAAGGCCCAACGCAGGGCCTCCATCGAATCGTCAACCGCCGCCGGGAATTTATGTTCGGGCGCCAGCCGGTAATCGACCGACAGAACGGCGCAGCCGACTGCGTTCGTTATCTGGCGGCACAGAAAATCATGAGTGTCGATATCCCCGATCACCCAGCCGCCGCCATGATAGAAAATGAGCAAGGGAAGCCGGCCTGCTTCCCTGTCCTTGTCCGGCCGGTAGAACCGAAGCTTTATATCAGCCTCCGGCGTCTTGGCGACGAAATCCTGCACCTCGCCCACCTCTTCCGGGGCGAACTTCATCGCCTCTCGCGCGGCCTTCATATCGGCGCGCGCCGCCTCGGGGGAGAGGTCACTATAAGAGGGAGCTTCTGCTTTTATCCGCAGCGCCAGAAGATCCGCCGCGTCCTTATCCATTGTCATGTCATCTCCCCGTCTTTCATCCTGCATTTTCAAAGGCCTGCCGGGTAACCGCCCCGGAATCGGAACGGCTGAAAAAGAGGATCCCCTCCCTTTCAGCCGCGCATGTCGAACAACAGGTTTCTGACGATCGAGTGACTGCCCGATACCTACTCCGGCAGTTCCACGCCGCCGATACGATAGGCGGAGAAATCAGGTGCCCGTTTTTCATTGAAGGCCGCGTTACCTTCCCTAGCTTCGTCCGATTTGACGAACATTGCAAGTCCGTCACCTGCCATTTTTGCCTGGCCGAAGATCGCGGCGGAGTCCGCATTGAAGGAATGCTTGAGGAAACGGAGAGCGCCGGGGCTGAGGGCAACCGCATGCTGCGCGAGAGCGCGTGCCTCTTCCTGAAGTTTGTCGGCAGGCACGACCTTGTTGACCAGTCCCCAGTCCAGCGCCTGTTCCGCCGTGTATTGCTGGCAGAAGAACCAGATTTCCCGCGCCCGCTTTTCGCCGACGGTCCGGGCGAGATAAGCCGTGCCCCAGCCGGCATCAAAGGAGCCAACTTTCGGGCCCGCCTGACCGAATTTCGCATGTTCGGCGGCGATGGTGATATCGCAGATCACATGCAGAACATGACCGCCACCGATGCAATAACCATTGACCGCGGCAATGACCGGCTTCGGTATATCGCGGATGACATTATGCAGGTCGTCGATTTCCCAAAGGCCGTTCTGGCTGGCGCCATAGGTACCCTTTTCCTTCATTTCCTTCTGGTCACCGCCAACGCAGAAGGACTTCTGGCCCGCCGCCGTCAGGATAACAACCGCCGCGCCTTTGTCGGCCCAGGCCCGCTTGAACGCATGGAGCAGTTCTTCAATGGTGCGGCCGCGGAAGCAGTTGAAGCGGTCCTCGCGGTCGATGGTGATGGTCGCGATGCCGTCGCTCACCTCATATTTTACGTCTGTATATTCCATTGTTTTTCTTTCTTTTGCTCAAATTTTCTATGAAAAGGATTTAACGATCTCGCGGCTGAGAATATGCCGCTGGATCTGGTTTGAACCGTCGAGGATCTGGAAGGCCTTGGCGTCGCGCATCAGCCGCTCGACATGATATTCGCGCATATAGCCATAACCGCCGAGGATCTGGACGGCGTCGGTCGTGACCTTCATCGCCGTATCGGTTGCCTGTATCTTGGCCATACCGACCTGCGACAGGGTATCGTAGCTGACGTTGGGGAGTTCGCGGTCCACCCGCCAGTTGGTATCCCGGACCAACAACTGGGACGCCCGGAGCTGGGTGGCCATATCGGCCAGCATGAAGCCGATGCCCTGGAAACGGGCGATGGATTGCCCGAAGGCCTCGCGCTCATTGGCATAGGCCGCCGCAATATCATAGGCGGCGCGGCCAATCCCGAGGGTGATCGCCGCCGCGCCCCAGCAGCGCATGGCATTGGCAACACCGTCGAGAATTTTCCAGCCATCGCCGACCTCGCCGATCAGACATTCGTCCGGCACCATGACGTCCTCGAAAATGACATCGCAGATCGGCCCGCCTTTCAACCCCATCTTCTTTTCCTGATTGCCGAAGCTCAGCCCCTTCGTGTCCTTATGAACCACGAAAACGGCAAAATCGTTCTTTTCCTTACCCGTCCGCGAGAACAGCAGATACCAGTCGGCAACGCCGCCATTGGTGATCCAGCGTTTGGTGCCGTTGATCTGCCACTGATCGCCCTTCTTTACGGCCATGGTTTTCATGGCCCGCGCGTCCGATCCGCAATGCGGCTCTGACAGGCAGAAGGCAGCAATCGAGGGTTTCGAGGTCATCGACTTGAAGAAGGCTTCCTGCTGGTGCGGCTTACCCGCCTCCGCCACGATTTTAAGCGGCGAATAGGTGGAGAGCAGAACCGGCCCCATGGTCGCATAGGAATATCCGATCTCCTCCAGCACGACGGAAAGCACCTGCGCGCTTGCGTTAATGCCGCCATATTCCTCCGGCATCGGCATGGTCAGAAGTCCTGCATCGGAAAGGATGGGGAGCAGTTCCTCGGGAAACCGGTCCGCCGCATCACATTCTTCGGCAAGCGGTGTTATATGATCGGCCGCAAGGCGGCGCACCATTTCACGGATTTCGGCCGTGCTTTCATCAAAATAGATTTCATCCAGCATATCTTAGTCCGCCATTGTCAGGCCGCCGCTGACGCTCAGGACCTGTCCGGTACAGAAGGAGGAGCGCGGGGAGGCAAAGAACAGAACACCATCGGCAACTTCGCTCGGCTTGCCGACACGTTTCATCGGAATGGCATTGGTCAATGCCGTTTTCAGCTTGTCCGGCTGGGAAGCGAAAAGCGGCGTATCGGTCGGACCCGGGCAAACACAGTTCACGTTGATATTGCTGCGGGTCATTTCCCGGGCGAGGGATTTGGTGAAAGAGATAATGCCGCCCTTGGCGCCCGCATAGACTGTTTCGCCGAAGCTGCCAACGCGCCCGGCGTCACTGCTGACCATGACGATCTTGCCGCCGCCCGCTTCCATCATCAAAGGGATAACCGCCCGCGTCAGGCGGACCGGCCCCATGAAATTAAGGCCCATGATCTTGTCCCAATACTCGGGTGTGTTCTTCATGAAGGGTTCGATAATGTCCCACCCGGCCGCACTCACGAAGATATCGAGCTTGCCATGCTCCTTCTCGATGCTGGCCGTCGCCGCCTCGACGGAGGCTTCATCGGTCACATCGAGCTGCAGGAAAGACGCGGTGCCGCCGCTCTCGGTGATCGATTTGGCAACCTTTTCGCCGCCCTCAACATTGATGTCGGAAACAATGACATGGCCGCCCGCCTTGGCGAAGGTTTCGCAGATCGCGGCCCCGATGCCCGACGCGCCGCCGGTGATCAGAGCGATTTTGCCTGTAATATCCATTTTTTTCTCTTTTCTAGTTAAGGGTCATCATTTACTTGCTGAAGAACGCCGCAATCCGGTCCTGTGCCTCCTGCGAGCGCATGGTTATCTTCGGCTTTTCGAGTTCCAGGGCGTATCCGTCCGTCTCATGATCCGAATAGGCCGCAATACATTCTTTCGAGGCGAGCAGCGCCGGCCGCGCGAGGTTGCCGATCTTCGCCGCCCAGTCCCGGCTGACCGTTTTCAGATCCGAAAGCGGACAGCTTTTCTCGGCAAGCCCGATGCGCTCCGCCCCGGCGCCGTCAACGGTTTCGCATCCGAGGATGATCCGACTGGCAACGCCCGGTCCGCAAAGACGGGTCAGCCGCTGGGTTCCTCCGGCGCCGGGGATCATGCCGACCTGCGCTTCCGGTAGTCCCATCCTGGCCTCATGTGCCGCCACCCGAAGATCGCAGCTGAGCGCCAGTTCCAGCCCGCCGCCAAGCGCCGCACCGTTGATGGCCACCATGGTCACCGCCGGGAATTTTTCCAGCCGGTCAAAGAGCCTGTGCATCGCCCGGACATAAGTGATCATGTCCTCAATGCCGCTGTCGGACTGAAAATGCTGCTGAATGCCCTTGAGGTCGGCACCGGCGCAGAAAACTTTTTGGGTGCTGCGAATCAGAACGACGGTCGGCGCCGCGGTCTCGATGTGATCCAGCGCTCTGTGAAATTCGGTCAGAAAGTCGTCATTGATCGCATTTACCGGTGGCGTGTCCATGACAATGTCACAGACATTTCCATTTTCAATCACTTCTATCACCGGACGTCTCCCTCGCCTTTTATGCCTTCAGCCAGCATTTTTTGTACCTTGAACTTCTGTATTTTTCCGCTTGGGGTCTTGGGCAGCGCATCCCAGCATTCGACCCGCTCCGGGATCTTGAACTTGGCCACGCCCTGTGCGACCAAAAGGTCATACACCTCCTGAACACCGACAACATGGCCGGGTTCCATCACCAGCACCGCGCCGCCCGTCTCGCCCAGCCGTTCATGGGGAATGCCGACCAGTGCGCATTCGATACAGCCCGGTATCTGGATCAGCAGTTCCTCGACCTCCCGGGCGGCGATATTCTGGCCGCCGCGGACGATCATGTCCTTGATCCGTCCGGAAATCCGGATGGAGCCGTCCGGCCGTTGATAGGCAAGATCGCCGGAATGATACCAACCTTCGGAATCGAGCGACTTTGCCGTAATCTCCGGCGCATTCAGGTATCCGAGAAAGGTATTCGGCCCGCGGGACCATTCTTCGCCGATTTCCCCTTCGGGGCACTCATCGCCATTTTCATCGACGATACGGATTTCGATCCCGTCCCCGGCGGCGCGACCATCGGTCGTCCAGGCGTTTTCCGGCGGATCGGACGGCCAGACAACCGTATGTGGCGGACTTTCCGTCGATCCATAGACACTCAGGACCCGCATGCCTGTCTCCATCGCCCGGCGGACAACCGACTCCGGGAGTGGTGCCCCGCCGCAGAGAAAATAGCGCAAGGCAGGCAAGGTCGCGTTTCTGGCGTTCAGCTCATTGGAGGTTTCCACGAGGAACGGTGTCGCCCCCATGGTCCAGGTCGCGCTGTCCCGGCTCATCTGGTCCACCGCCGCCGAGGCCGTGAAGATATCGAGAATGGAAAGATGCCCCCCGGTTGTCAGGGTCAGGATCACGCCATGCAGAAAACCGCTGGCATGGGAGATCGGCGATGCCATGAAACAGGTATCCTCGGGACCAAGCTCCAGCGTCTCGACAAAACAGCGCTCACCATAGAGGATGGTGTTATGGGTATGAACAACGCCCTTGGGTTTCGATTCCGTGCCCGAGGTAAACAGGATGGCCGCCACATTGTCGGGCTTCGCCGGCAGCGGAACGGTGCATTCACCCTTGCCCAGCAGCGTATCAAATGGCACACCGGCCTGCCGCGCCCCGTCTGCAAGCTGGATGACGAGTTTCTCGCCATGGCCGGGCCCGAGAATATCCTCAATATGGGCGGTATGATCCGCATTCCGGAACTTGCCTGCGAGGATGAGCGCCTTGCTCTCGCAGGTATCGACGACATATTTGATGTCTTTCCAGCCATAGGTCATCGGCACCGGATTGATGATCGCACCCACCCGGAGCGTCGCCAGAATGCAGACCACCGTCTGCCGCCAGTTCGGCGCGCACATCGTGACGATATCCTCTTCCCCGATCCCGGCGTCGGCAAAACACGTAGCGACACTCTCAACATGGGCGTGGAGTTCCTGATAGGTAAAGAAGTTCCCCTCCGCATCCGACAGCGCCGTCCGTTCCGAATGGTGCCGCACCATGTTCTCGAACATTTGGGAGGTACTGTCGAAACGCCAATGGGCTTCGGTGTAGTAACGTTCAGCTACCGCCGGATTTGGAGAAGGAAACTTCATGCCGGTCAGCCTTTTGTCGCTGGCCGACCAGCAATTTTCGCCTGGATCGATTCGATCAGGCCACCGTCCACGACGATGTTCTGACCCACCATATAGGTCGATCCAGACGTCAGGAGAAACTCAATAATACCCGCCAGATCCTCTTCCGGATCGCCGATCCGGCCCGCTGGCACCATGGCCTCGCGCTGTTTCTTTATGGTCTCGTCGGAATAGACTTTTTCCGTCAATGCGGTACGGAACAGTCCTGGGGAAATGGTATTGACACGGATATCATCGACGATCCATTCCAGTGCTAACTGCCGGGCAAACATGATCAACGCGGCCTTGGAGGAGCTGTAGGGCCCCATCCCGGGATAAGGCTGCACGCCGGACATCGAGGCGATAACGACAAAGCCCCCCTTTGCCGCCTTGAGCGGTTCATGAACGGCCTGGGCGAGTAGCATGGGCGCGCGGACATTCACTGCAAACACACGATCCCAGTTTTCGAGCTTGATATCCTCGATGGCGGACGGAATGGAAATACCGGCATTGCTGATAACGGCGTCCAGGCCGTCAAATGCCTTAACGCTCTCGGCGGCGATCTTTCCCGGCACATCCAGATCGGACAAATCGCCGATGACCGGGATTGCCTCCGCCCCCTTGGCCTCAGCCTCGCGAATGACCTCCTTCAGCTCATCGCTATGCGTGGAGGCGCCAAGGGCCAGCTTCGCCCCCGGTACGGCCAGCCTGAGCGCCGCCGCGCGCCCAATACCCTTACTCGCCCCTGTTATCAAACTTCTCATCAGCCTTCTCCACCCGTCAGATCTTCGGACCTGACCATTTTCAGGCCAAGCCGCACCAGGCTATATCTTAAGCCTCCGGGCATTCGAACCAACATTAAAATTACACCTCAAAACCTGCATTGCCCGCCATCCGGCCCCGTACGACGGATATTCTCCTTCAGGTCAGATTCAAGCTTTCTCTACTCAATTATAGCTAGCTTGCATTTGTTGCTTTTTGTAAATGAATGATTAGTCATTCAACAAATTTTGTCAATCCATTTTTTAAAATTCTTGCCGCCGGATGCCGAACAACTACCGAGACAGAATGCCCCTGATATCCGACCAGAATGAGAAGTCACTTATACAGGACACAGGGCAAGAGGGCTGATCCATTGCCATCCCTCATATCCGCCGTGCAAGATCACCGGAAAATGACATCGAAGCAACAACAGAGATATATTTTTTAAAAATGAATTGGTGTTTATTTTCGGGAGAATGTAAAATCAGCTATACAAGCGAAATACTTATCATTCAGTAACAGGGCGGCTCGCCTCAATATTAGTGATAGTAGTGCCTAAATAGACGACAGGAATTAACAGGATGGCCGGATCGAAACTCTCAGACGGGCTTCAAGCGAAAATCACCAACACGGAACTCGTGGAGGAAAGACGGGGCCAGATCGTCAAGACCGCCATAAAGCTCTTCTCCCGTCAGGGCTTTTACAAGACAACCATTCAGGATATCGCCCGTGAAGCCGGATTTTCACAGGGCTTTATCTATCAGTATTTCAACAGCAAGGAAGAGCTGCTTCTCTATTCCCTGCGGGTGGTTCTGGATGCCTATGAGAATGACATCCCCCCTCGCCTGCGCGGCATTCACCATCCGGTCGACCGCCTGTGCGCGACAATCGCCGCCTTCTGCTCCTCCGTCGATGCCCACAGGGCCGCAACCGTCCTCGCCTATCGCAGTTCGAAATCCCTCAAGCCGGAGATGCAGAAGCTGGTAATGGCGGATGAAACCCGAACCAACCGGCACCTGCGTGAGGCGCTGGACGTCTGCTTCGACGAGGGATACATGATCGAGGTCAACCGAGACATCATGGTGTATCAGTGCCTGATGTATGCCCATAGCTGGGCCCTGAAAAGCTGGGTCTACAAGGATAAATTCACCATCGACGAATATATCCAGGAAGGGCTGAAAATACTGGTTCGCCCCCTCCTCACGCCGAAGGGCGCGGAGTTCTGGTCCAAATATTACTGAAGCTGACGGCGTTGAACGGGCTGTGTGCTGATCTTGCACTGCAGGGATTTTGCGGCTGCACGCTTCTCAGGACACACAGCCGCAAAGGTAATTAGCTAGTTCATCATATTGTTTGGCAAGAAGAGCACGACTTCCGGGAAGGCCACCAGAATGCCGATGATGACCGCCTCCCCAAACAGGAACGGCGTGACGCCCCTGAACACTTCGCCGAGCGGTATGTCCGGCCGGACACCATGTACGACATAGCAGTTGAGCCCCACCGGTGGTGTGATCATCCCGACCTCGATCAGCTTGACCAGCAGGACGCCAAACCAGATCGGGTCATATCCAAGACCAATGATCGCCGGATAGATAACCGGCAGGGTGAGCATCATCATGCCGAGCCCGTCAAGGATCATTCCCATCAGGATATACATGACGATCACACCAAACAGGATAACGATAGGTGGCACGTCAAGCCCGGTTACAAGCGCCGTGATTTCCGCAGGCAAACCGGTGAAGGCCAGAAACCGCACGAAGACCATCACGCCCCAGATGACCATGAAAATCATGGCCGTGGTCTTGATGGTCTCCAGCATGCCGTCCCGGAGATTCGCGAGGCTCATCCGTTTAAACATCGCCATGCCGAGAATGATCGCCGTGCCGACCGCTGCTGATTCCGTAGGCGTCATCCAGCCGAGATAGATCCCGCCGAGAATAATACCGACAACCGCGAGGACACCCCACACCTTGGTCAGGGCCTGCAGCTTTCTGAACATTGACGTTGGCTCCAGACGCGGGGCCAGCGAGGGATTGACCTTCACCACAATCGTGATGACGGCGATATAGACAACGACAGAAATCAGGCCAGGAACGAGACCGGCGAGCAAAAGCCGCCCGATCGATTCCTCGACGATGATCCCGTAAATCACCAGAATGGCACTTGGAGGGATAAGGGCCGCCAGGGTACCGCCGACGGCAACCACGCCCGCCGCCAGCTTCCGGTCGTAGCCGCGTTCCTCCATTTCCGGAATGGCAAGGCGTGTAAAGACGGAGGCGCTCGCGGTACTCGCGCCGGAGACGGCGGCGAAACTGGCGCTCGCGAAGATCGTCGCCGTCGCAAGGCCGCCGGGCGCCCGCCCAACCCATATTCGAGCCGCCTCATAGGCGCCGCTGGTTATCCCCGCATAGAGTGCCAGAAACCCGATGGCGATAAAGAGCGGCAGAACGCTGAAGGAATAGGACGCGGAGTTTGCATAAGGAATGATGCCGGCAAGACCAAACGCCGTCAGCGAGCCCCGCATCATGAATAGGCCGCTGATCCCGACAAAAGCCGACGCATAGGCAACCGGCACGCCGAGGAAGATCATCACCACCAGAAGAATGATCCCGACAATACCAAGTGTTAAGGGGTCCATAATTTTTCCTGACTAAAGAGTGACGGTTTCTATTCTTGCGCCGGTTCGATTTCCGGTGCGGTGATTTTCGGCGCATCCGGATCGGAGACAAGCCGAAGGGCCTCAATAAACTGAAGCACAAGCCGAGCAAGCAACAGACAAAGCGCGATAAAAACCGCCAGTGTACCCGGCCATAAAGGAAGATAGATGTTCGGGGTATTACCGCCGATTTCCCAAGTCCTGAGGAAGTTGTCCCAACTGCCTTTGACCAAAGCGGTCACAACGAAGCTGGCGACAAGAAGGGCAAAAGCCTCCAGTAACCAGCGGGTGCGCCCCGTGGCCCGGGAGACGACCAGCGTCATCCGGACATTGCCCCAATGGGCCTGGCAATAGGCGATCCCGAACGCCGCGACAACGACCATCAACTGTTCGACCATATCGAGGCTGCCATGAATCGGTGCCCGAAAGGCGCTCCGGCCGACGACCTCTGCGACGCCAAGCGTCATGATAACGAGAACGACCATACCCGCGAGAATTGCGAACAGGTTTTCAACTTGCCTCAAGATGCTGTGAGTCAGCCCTATTAACCGCCCCATCCTTACCTCCAACTGTGCCTGTTAGTGGAAAAATGCGTCCGGCAATCAGGATTTGCCGACCACATTTTTCCATAGCGTAACGTCTGTTATTATTATCTCGACGTTGTTAGTTGGTATTCGACTCTTTTGCGAGGGCAAGAATTTCGTCAAGCAAGGCCTGTCCGTCCAGTCCTTCCGCGTTGCGTGCAGCAACCCAGGCATCCCAGCTCGGCTGTACGGCCTTGTCCATGATCTGCTCGACATCCTCTTCCGAGAAACGGACCTTCTTAAGGCCTTCTTCTTCAAAGAGTTTCTCGTTCTTTTCGTCGATCGCGGTGTAGGTATCGATCTGATGCTTGTAGGCGCCAGGCTTCACGCGGTCGATCAGTTCCCGATACTGGGGAGGAAGCGCTTCATACGCCTGTTTGCTGGCAACCAGAACGCATGTCAGGGATCCCAGTGAGGATTTTTCAGTCCGCCAGTCCGCGAGTTCGTGCAGCTTGTAGGCTGCAAATGCGTAAGTATAAGGGAAGGCAACGCCATCCATCACACCCCGTTCAAGCGACTGATACATTTCAGGCGCCGGAACAGTTGTCGGAATGGCGCCGATGGATTTCATCAAATCGCCGATCCCACCGGAGGCACTCAACCGGAGCCCCTCCCAGTCCTTGATACTCTTGGGCGCTTCGCCCTTGCCCATGACCTCATAATTCGGCATGAGGGCGGTCATCAACGGATAAGCGTTCCAACGGGCCAGTTCGTCAAGAACAGCCGGATTGTGCAGATATGCTTCATGGACTTTAACACGTGTTTCCAGATCGGTCACCGGCAGGAACGGCAAATCAAGCCCGGTGATCGCCGGTGTTTTCGATGGATGGTATACAGGGCAGAACATGGCCGCCTCAAATGCACCGATCTTCAGGCCATCAAGGTTTTCCTTAGGATCGGAGAGAACGCCGCCATACTGAAGGGAAACCTCAAAGTTTCCATCCGTCGCCTTGGAAATCTGCTCGGAGAAGGATTCCATCCCCTCCATGATCCCGCGCCGTTTGCCCCAGGTTGACAACAGCCATTTGACTTTCGGTCCTTCAACTTCCGCGGCCTGGACGGTTGAGACAGCTGTCCCGCCTGACCCAAAGCCCAGGGTTACCGCCGTTACCATGCTGCAGGCCGCCAATAGCGCCATATTTCGTATTTTCATCACATTATCTCCCTTGAAGATTAGTTTGTTTTTTACCGGTACTTTTGCGTACTGACTGATTATTCATTCATACTACTATAAGATTAACTACAGGACAAACGGTTTTTATGACTCTCTGCCCTGCGTCTCTTTTGAAACGGCCGATACTCACCATCCCTCGGGATGCATATCGGCCATCGCTCTACTAAAGGATTGTTATGCCGCGGAAATTCCGCCGTTCACGCTGATCCCCTGCCCCGTGATCTTGGCGCCGCCGGGGCCGGCCAGAAAGACGGCAAGCGGTGCGATATCGGCCGGTGTCACCACGCCAAGCTTGGCTTTCTCTTCCGCCTTTTTGAAAAGCCGCTTGGTAAATTCGTTCCCCATCAGGCGATCATAGGCATCGGTTCCCGCGACGATCGACGGCGTCAAAGCATTGACCCGAATGCCATGCCGGGATTGTTCAAGCGCCATGGTGCGGGTAAACATCAGGGTGCCTGCCTTGCTGCCGCCGATCACGGCTTCGCCCGGAGTTGCGATTTTTGCAGCATCGGACGACAGATTGATAATCGCTCCTCCCTCACGCTCGATCAGGTGCGGCAGGGCCGCGTGACAGGTGTAAATCACGCTCATGAAATGGGCATCCACCAGGGCATCGAGTCCTTCAGGTGAGTTCTTGTGAAACGGCATCGGCATATGGTTGCTCGGGCCGGGGATGCTGGTCACCACGATATCCAGCTCGCCGAAGGCCTCGATTGTCGCATCGACGATTCGCTTGGCACCTTCATATTTCGTCGAATCAGCCGCCACAAATCGGACATCCGCCTCAGGCGCCCGTTCCTTCAGTCGCGCCACCGCATCGGCCCCACGCTTTTCATCGCGCCCGTTGAGCATGACCCGCGGCACTCCTGCCTCCGCCAGCTGTGCACCAATCTCGAAACCGATGCTTGAGGTGGAGCCAGTCAGCATGGCCGTGCATTCACTTAGTTGTCGAACCTTCATCTTATGTCCTTCCTTCGTTTTCTTGAATTCCGTAATCCGCGGTTATCCAAACACCAGAGTTTTCGCATCCCGCAGCACCGAGATCTTGTCGGCATCATACCCGGCAACATTCTTCAACACCTCTTCGGTATGCTGACCCAGTCCGGGAACGTTCGGCCGGACATGGGTGCCCGTACCGCTCATTTTATAGGGCGGGTTGACGACGCGGAAGCTGCCTTCCGTATCCTCGACCTCAACAAAACTGCCCCGATGCTCGGCCTGCGGGTCCTGCATGGCTTCGCCAACCGTGAGATAGCGGGAGGCCGGAACACCGGCGTCGAGCAGGATATCCTCGCACTCAAGCGCCGTCCGCTCCGCCGTCCAAGTACCGACCCGCGCCATCAGTTCATCCCAGTTCTTGACCCGGTCTCCCGGCGTCAGGAAAAGCGGATCCTCCATCCATTCCGGATGGCCCGTCACCTCGCACAGATTCTTGAAGTTATTGGCATTGATGGGCACGACGATGATATTGCCGTCCTTTGTCGGCAGCGGACCGTACCGGGGACGCCGCGCCGTGGAGGGTTGCTGCTCGAACTGGATTTCATAGATCAGCAGGTTCAGCATGCATTCCAGCAGCGTCGTGTCGATCTCCTGCCCAATGCCGCTGCGTTCGCGCTGAAACAACGCCGTCTGAATGGCGGAAGTGCTGTACAAACCGCCCAGGATATCGGCGACAAAAACACCGGTAATCGCCGGCTTTTCCTGCTCCTCCTGATACTGAAGGAGCGTCAGATCATAACCGCTCGCGGCGTGGATCATGGGAGCATAGGCCGGTTTCTTCGACTTCGGACCGTCCTGTCCATAACCGGAAATCGAACAATAGATGATCCGCGGGTTGATCTTGTCGAGGCTTTCGTAATCCAGCCCCAGCCGCGCCATGACCCCGGGGCGGAAGTTCTCGACCACGACATCGGAAGACGCAACAAGCGAGCGTATGATCTCAATTCCGGCCTCGCTCTTGAGATCAACCGCGATGCTTTTCTTACCCGCGTTGAGATGCCCGAAATAGCGGCTGCACTCCCCGCGGAGCGGCGGCTGAAATCGCATATAGTCGCCCTTGAGCGGTTCAATCTTGATGACCTCCGCCCCAAGGTCCGCCAGCAGCCGCGTACAGTACGGTCCGGCCATCATGGACGTGAAGTCAAGAACACGCACGCCCGCAAGAGCATCCTTCTGACCGGAATTCTGACTGTTATTACTCATCCAACTTTTCCTCTTGTTTCCATCAGTTCATTTATAGTGATTTTGCAAAATCGAACCGCCCGCTGGCAATGACCGTAACGTCACGCTCCACCGCGCGGCATCGGAAAAAGGCGCCCACCTCTCCGTTTCGCCAAATCTCGATCCGCAAGGTATCGCCCGGCAGTGTCGGTGCGGAGAAGCGAACGCTTAACCTGCCGAATTTCTCCACATCATAATCACATACCGCCTTCAGCAGGGCATAGCCCGTGATGCCATACGTACAGAGCCCATGCAGAATCGGCTGCGGAAAGCCAGCGCGCTCCGCCACGTCCGGATCGGCATGCAGCGGATTAAAATCGCCGTTTAACCGGTATAGAAGTGCCTGATCCCCGGTGGTCAGAATATCAACCAGTTGATCCGGTTCCCTGCCAGGAATTTCCGCGGGCGCCGCAATAGACCGGTTTGTTCCGCCGAAGCCCCCTTCCCCTTTCAGGAAGGCGGTACGGTTGACGGTCCAGACAGGCTGATCTTTCGAATCCCTGACCACGCATTCCACCTCAATGATGGCGCCACCACCGGGGCCCTTGTCAATGAGATCGGAAATACGGCTATGGCCGGTCAGTTCCTCTCCCGGCGGGATGGGTTTATGCAACGTCACGCTCTGCTCGCCATGGAAAATGCGGGTGATATCGATCCCCAGACGCGGATCCTCCGCCCAGAAGCCGGGCGTGCAGACCACGGCCGCCATCGTCGGCAGCACCTTTATCTTAGGCCCATAGACGAACGGGAGTTCATCCCTGTTGAGCGGATCGCGTCCCACCCCGACAGACAGGGCATAGAGGAAGCAATCCGACGGCTCTATGGTCTGAACCACCGGCGCAAATTTCCAACTCGCCACAACATCATGATTGAACGCCATGCTTTTCCCTATCGGCCATCTGTGTTATTCTTATTTAATGACTGATTATTCATTCATTAAATAAGCCGCAATGTCAAGCACCGGAATACACTCCCGCCCCTATTTGACAGCACGATCTTTTCATTTGCCGAACATCGTCACTGACCGGTGAAGTTTGGCGCCCTCTTTTCGAAGAAAGCCGCTGTCCCCTCATCCACGTCATCACTGTCGAACAGGACCTGAATGGCCCGGGTCTCCAAGGCGAGCCCGCTTGCAAGCGGCGCATCCGCCCCGAGGAGCGCAGCTTCCTTGGCGAGCTGGATGGCCAGCGGAGCCTTACCGGCAATCGTCGAAGCAAGCTCGACCGCCGCATCCTCCAGATCGTCATCATCGACGCAGCGGCTGATGATACCGAAGCCAAGCGCCTCTTCGGCACTCAGAACCCGGCCCGACATCAGGATATCCATCGCCACATGCTTGCCGGCAAGGCGGATCAGACGCTGGGTTCCACCGCCACCGGGGATAAGCCCCAGCGTCACTTCGGGCAGGGCAAAGCGGGCCTTGCGGCCGGCGACGATAATGTCAGTGCTCATTGCCAGTTCGAACCCGCCTCCGAAGGCCGCACCGCGCACGGCCGCGATCAGGGGCTTGCTGAACCCGGCAATGGCCGACCACATCTTGTTCGTCGCCCGCTGCATCATCCCGATAGGCGACGTGCCCTTGAGTTCGGATATGTCCGCGCCCGCCGCAAAAGCCTTCTCCCCGCCCGCCAGAATAACCACGCGGACCGACTTGTCCGCATCGAGCCGGGCGAGCTCAGCAACGAGTTTCCGGCGCAAGTCCACAGAAAGGGAGTTGCGCGCCTCCGGCCGGTTAATGCGAAGGCGAACAACGCCCTCCGCCGGATGGTCAATCAATAGGTCCTGCATCGAATGCTCCTTCTTTTGGTCAGGTAATCGGGATTGCCGTGAGCTCACCGAAAATGAGAATGATTCCAGCGCAAACCGTCAGCGCGATGACGCCGAACAGGCGGTTCCAGACAAGCGCAAGGGTCGTTGACTTCACCCCGAACATGCTTGCCGTGACGATGGTAACACCGGTGTAGGGCGACAGCGCCGAGGCAACGGCCCAGGCGCCGAGAATGGAGAGGGCGAGATAAAGCGGATGAATGCCGAGCGCCATCGGGTCCGCCAACACGCCGAGCGCGATGGTGACGGAAATCAGCGGATTGACCGCCAGCACCCCTCCGGCCACGATGGCGAAAAAAGCCACCAGAACAATCACCCCCGGCGGCGTATGATGACTGTGCAGGAAGGCATTGATATCCGCCGTTGGCATCAGCGCGACGAGAACCGGCCCCATAAATCCCGCCACCAGCAATATCCCCACTTCCGAGGACTGCGAGGGAAGCGTCCGGAAAATCGTATTGGCCAGCGGTCCACGAAGACAAACGCCGACATCGCCATGGGACTGGATCATAAGCCAGACGAAGGTGATTACCGGGATTGCCAGCGTCACCGCGACAGGCACCGGAACCGACGCCACCAGCGACAGCGCGGTGATCGCGGAAAATATCGCCACCACCAGCAGGATCACCCGCATCAGTATTTTAAGAAATGACGCGCCTCCCCGCCTCTCGGTTTCCTCCGGCTTTTTCGAGGCCGGTTCGGGATGATGGCGTCGCAGCCAGACTTCCAACTGGCTGACGGCGAAACTGAGCGCCAGAAAGAGGAGTACGCCGAGCAATCCGAGCGGCGTAATCATCGACGAGGTAACGTCCTGCACCTGGGAAAGAACGACCACCAGCGCGAGAGACAATGGCGACCACATCATGGTGGTGACAAACCCTTGAATGATGGCGAGTGCGGATTGCCGCTGTGAATAGCTGTGACCGGTTGCCCCCTTCTCCCGGTCCCGCGAGGAAGCGATCGAGCCCAGCAGGACGACCGAGCCCATATTCATCATCAGGCCGAAGAGATGGCTGCCCAGCAGAAGCATGAGAACGCGGCGTCCCTGCCGCTGCCGGACGATGATATTGCCCGCCGCCTGCAGGAGTTGGGAGCGGAACGCAGGCTCCCGCAGCACCATGATTGCGGTGATGAAGGACAGGAACAGTTGCGCCCGGACCGCCCCCTCATTTAGGGTATGCCACGCATCCTCCGCATATTGAAACGTCAGCGGAAAACACAAAAGGCCGAGCACCAGAAAAACCCGGATCACCCGGCTGCCGGAAATCGCGACCAGCAGGCTGAACAGGATCATGCCCGCCAGAATAGGGAACTTCAGCCATGTCATGCCAAAAATACCCTGAAAGCCCGAGGCAATGGCCATGCTTATCAGGAGAATGCCCTGAAGCGACAATATCCCCCGCGAGAATTTCTCGGGGAGATATCTCAAAAAACCTGTGTTTAGTGCCGGATCATCGGGGCTGCCGGGCGAGGTTGCCATCAACCGGGCTTCCCCGCGCCGCTCACGCTATGGCGCCGGATTTGCGCAGCTCGGCCAGTTTTTCGCCAGAAAAGCCCCAATCCGTCAAGGCGGCGTCCGTATCGGCTCCGTCCGCATGGGGTGGGCCCTGAATTTCCGAGACAGTCCGGCTGAACCTTGGCGCGGGCGCTGGATGGGTGGCACCGTCAATTTCTGTAAAGGCCTGTCGTTCGGTATACTGCGGATGCTGGCTGGCTTCCTTCAGGGTCAGAACCGGGGCGTAACAGGCATCATATCCGGCCATGGCTGCGTCCCATTCATCCCGGGTTTTTTGGCTAAAGACATCCGCGAATATTTTCTTCATTTCCGGCCATTTATCGCGATCAAACTGCTCAGGCAAATCCGTATTCTCCAGTCCCATAGCCTTTAGAAGTTGCTGGTAGAATTTCGCTTCCACCGCACCGACCGACACGAATTTCCCGTCGCTGGTCTCATACACATTATACCATGGCGCGCCGCCGTCAATCAGGTTGCGCTCCCGATCCTCGTTCCAGAGGCCGCCGCTCGTATATCCGTAAAAGGTTGTCAGTAGCGATGCCACACCGTCGAGAATGGCGGCATCGACCACCTGCCCCTTGCCGCTGCTTTTCGCCTCAAACAGGGCAGCGAGCATGCCAAGCGCGAGATACATACCGCCGCCGCCAAGATCGGCCACGAGATTGAGGGGGATCGACGGCGCCTGGCCCTGCCGCCCGATCATGCCGAGCGCCCCGCTGATGGCAAGATAGTTGATGTCATGGCCAACATGATTGGCAAGCGGGCCGTCCTGCCCCCACCCCGTCATCCGGCCATAGACCAGCTTCGGGTTGTCGGCCAGGCATTCATCCGGACCGAAGCCGAGACGTTCCATGACGCCCGGCCGGAACCCTTCTATCAGACCGTCCGCCTGGGAGATCAACTCCCGGACGACGTTCTGGCCGCCTTCGCTTTTCATATCGACGGCAACGGACCGGCGGCCGCGGCGTGTCGTATCGAAGCGGACTTCCTTTTTAACGCCCAGCCCGCTTGGTGTTGTACGATCCACGCGGAGAACTTCCGCCCCCATGTCGGAGAGCAGCATGGCACAGAAAGGACCGGGACCAACGCCCCCGAGCTCAATAATCTTCACACCTGCCAACGGTCCCATTTTTATTTCCTTCTTATTCCGGACGTGATGTTCAAGGTAAGCCGAGGAGATTACAACTCCATCAGCTTGGCGATGATATTGCGCTGGATCTCGCTTGTGCCGGCGCCGATCGGGCCAATGCGGGCATCCCGCAGCATCATTTCAATATCATAGGCCGTGGTGTAGCCAGCGCCGCCAAAGATTTGCAGCCCCATATTCGCCACCTCGAAATTATTTTCGGTCGCGACAACCTTCGCCATGGAGGTTTCCATAACCGCATTCTGGCCATTGTCGAGCAGATCCGCCACCCGATAGAGGAACAGACGGTTGGTCTCCGCCTTCATGCGCATATCGGCGAATTTATGCTGGATGACCTGGAATTTGCCGATGGAGCGGCCAAACTGTTCGCGCTGCTTCGCGTAATCCAGGGTATAGTCAAGAATCTTGAACGTGTTTCCGGCGCCAACGGCGGCGATACACATCCGCTCGACATTCAGGCAATCCATCAGATTTTTCCAGCCCTCATTCTCCTCGCCGATCATCCAGCTTGCCGGTGTCCTGACATTGTCGAGGAACACTTCATTGGCATGCGTCGTGTGACGGCCCAGCATATCCAGCGGCCGAATGGTGACGCCCGGCTGCTTCGCATCGACCAGGAAGATCGTCATGCCCTTATGGCCCGATCCCGGGCGCGTCTTGGTCACCACGATCAGGTAATCCGCCACATGGGCGCAGGTCGTGTAGAGTTTCTGTCCATTAATGACGAACTCGTCCCCGTCGCGAACCGCCTTCGTCTGAATTGAGGCGGCATCGGATCCCGCACCCGGCTCCGTCAGGCCGAGGGCAAGTTTCGCCGATCCGTCGATGATCTTCGGCATCAGCTCTTCGCGGACTTCCTTTGATGCGTGTCGGCAGATATGCATGCCGGCGTAGACAATGGTCGTATTATAGGCCGTGGCGATACCGCCATAATGATAGGCCATTGCCTCGATCAGGACGGCCAGGTCCTTGTTGCTGCCGCCTGCACCACCGAATTCTTCCGGATAGGCAAGCCCCATCCAGCCCGCATCGGCCAGTGCCTGATAGGCCTCGAAGGGGAATTCACCGGCCTTGTCCAGTTCCTTGATCTTTTCCCGCGGCATGACCCGTTCCAGCAGTTCAAGGACATTTTCACGGATCATCATTTGCTCTTCGGACAGACCGAAGAAATTAGTCGTCTGCATCATTATTATTTCTCCGATTGGCTGGCTTTTTTGGCAGCCAGTGTCATGACCATGGTACTGTGGATGCCGCTCTGGACGACCGTACCATCCTGGTTGAGTATCTCCATTTTCCGGCGCAGAACGCCGCGATCAGGCTTCGATGTGGGACGCGCCTCCAGCACGGTACTGCGAAGATAGACGGTGTCGCCGAACTTCACCGGCGCATGAAACCGCCACTCATCAATGCCGAGGGCCGCCAGCGCCGTCCCGTCAAGATCGCCAATCCGGGCGCTCAGCCCCGTGGCGATAGAGAGGACGAGCGCGCCGTGGGCGATCCGCTCGCCGAAGGGGCTTTTCGAGGAATGCACCGCATCCGTATGGGCCGGGTTCGTATCGCCGGAGAGGCCGGAGAACATGACAACATCGGTCTCGGTGACGGTCCGGCCCGGGCTCAGCGCCACATCGCCAACATTAAATTCTTCAATAGCCTTACCCATTTACCCCTCCTGTTTCTTGTTATTAACGGCAATCAGCGCATCGACACAAACCGCCCGGTCCGGCGTCACGATCACCGGATTGACATCCACTTCCGCAATCCGGTCCGGCATGTCCGAAACAAATTCGGAGAAGCGGACAATCAGATCGGTCAGCGCGGCAAGATCGACCGGCTCACTGCCACGAAAGCCCGTCAGCAGCGGATAGCATTTCAATCCTTCCAGCATCTCGCTGACATCCGCGGGCGTCAGGGGCGCAAGGCGAACCGCCGTATCCTTCAACAGCTCGACCATCACACCGCCGAGCCCGACTGCGATCAGCGGCCCGAACTGCGCATCAATTGTCGCGCCGACAACCAGCTCGACACCGTTCGGCGCCATTTCCTGAACGACCACGCCATCGATTTTGGCTTGCGGCAGCTTGGCGGACACAGATTTGAACATCTCCTCGACCGCTGCGCGCAGCGAGGCTTCATCCGGTATCCCCAGTTTTACACCTCCGACTTCGGTCTTGTGAAGGATATCCGGTGAGACAATTTTCATGGCCACCGGATAACCGATCTTTCCGGCTTCGCGCACCGCATCCTCTGCGGTGGCGGCGAACGCTTCTTTCAGCGGGGCAATGCCATATTTCGCGAGCAGCTGCTTTGCCGTAGTTTCATCCAGACTCTTCGCGCCCGGCGCCATGGAGTCAAATATCTGTCGCGCCTTGTCGGCCGCGCCTTCCGGGCTGAGGCGTGCACCCACCTTCTTATCCTTGGGCAGGTTCCGGCGGCGATGCCATTCCTGCCACAGGGCGATCGTTTCGAAACACCGGTCGGAGGAGCGGAAGATACAGGCGCGCGTATCCGCATCCAGCACCTCACTGCCCGGCCCTTCCAGCCAGTCGTTCATCCATATCCCGACAATCGGTAGGCCCGTCTTGCGCGCCATCTCGCACATGAGCGGGGTTCTGGCGCCGGAACTTTCGGGACTTGCGAAAACGAGCGGCACGATGATCGCATCAAATGACGGGTCTTCGGCGAAGGCATCAAAGCAGCCAACAAAGCTCTCTTTGGTCTTTAGAACTTCCGCCGTCAGGTCCGACGGGTTGGCAACGGAACCGAAGCCGGGGACGATCTCGCCCAGCTTCTCCGCGGTTTTCTGGGCAAGCGGCGGGAGTACGACCCCATGTTCCTCGGCCTTGTCCGCGGTTACGACGGCCGCGCCGCCGGACGTTGCCAGAACGCCAACCCCCTTGCCCGAGCGCGGTACACCGGCGCGGGCAAAAAAGTTCGCTGCCTCCAGCAGGCCATCGAGCCGGTTAATCGCAATGGCGCCTGTCCGGGCAATGGCGGCATCGAACGCCTCGCGGGAGCCAACCATCGTACCCGTATGCGACATCGCCGTTTTACTGCTAAGCTCACCGACACCCATCTTATAGACCAGCAGCGGCTTGCCGCGATCATAGGCTTTCTGCGCCGCCTCGACAAAGCGGTCCCCGTCCTTCACGCCTTCCAGCAGGCAGACAATCACCTTGGTGCCCGGATCATCGGCGAGGAAGGAAATATAATCGCAAACATCGACATCGCAGGAATTCCCTGAGGCGAGATATTTGCTGATGCCGATACCCCGTTCCATCCCCTGAAACAGCGTATAGCCAAGACCACCGCTCTGGGAGATGACGGATACCGGACCGTCGATCAGCTTGGTTTTATAGAAGTTGGGCATGAAGTTAAGCCCGGCGCCGAGCGTGGTGTTTACCAGGCCGACGCAGTTCGGCCCGACAATCCGCACGCCGGTCTCACGCCCGAGGTCGATGATACGCTGTTGCGCCGCCTTGTTCTCTTCCGTGCCGGTTTCCGCAAAACCGGAGGCAAAGACAATGACGCCGCCGACATTACATTTTGCGCATTCGCGAATGACATCCTCAACAAAAGGTGCCGCCAGAGCGATAATCACGCAGTCCGGCGGCGTAGGCAGCTCGGATATGGAGGGAAAGCAACGGAAACCGGCTGCCTCTGTATATTTCGGATTGACCCCGAATACCTTGCCGGAAAACCCGCGCATGTTTGACAGGGTCCGCTCTCCGAAAGAGCCCGGCGTCGAGGACGCACCGACGACAGCGACAACCTCCGGGGCGATCAGGCGGCGCAGATCGTCATAGTCGTAAACCGACCGTTTTTCCGTCTTATGCATTGGTGCATTTTCCCTTGTTGCTTTTTTCTTGTTCTCACGCATGAACGAGACCCTTTCCGGCATATCGGATCAGGGCATCCTGTCAAGTTCACGATGAATTACTCGACATGCGATTCTTTAAAAACTAAATGAACAATCATTCATTTTAAATTTTATGTCAAGTATCTTGTCGTCAAAATGTGCCCGCTGCCACAGATATACCAACAACCGTTTCAGCGGAGCGCCGCCCCCTCCTCACAAAGGTCTTTATAATGCCGCTGGCCGTTCGGTGTCAGAAGCGCCGCCAGAAACAGGTCCAGCGTGCCATTCATATACTCCTCCACCCCATGCAACCGGCTCAACCGCCAGCTTTTCAGCGCCCAGCCATGGGCAAGAAGAACAGCGCGATAGGACAGGACATCGACATTCGTCTCCTTAAAATAACCCGCCGCGATACAGGCGGAAATACAATCGGAAATTATCTGATTGGTCTCGACCTCCAGATCCTTGATCCGCTCGCGCATCGGCTGTGGCAGGATGGCGGTATAACGATATGCCAGAAGCGTTGCCTTCGGTTTGTCCGCGACCACCCTTACATAGGCCGACAGGGCGGCAGAAAACCTAAGTATCGGGTCATCATGAAGGCTAACCGCCTTTGGAACCTCTTCTTTATAGCTTTCCAGAACCCCCGTAATCGCGAGCAGAAGTAACTCCTCCTTATCCCGGACGTAGTTATAGACAAGACCCGGGCTGGCGCCTGCCTTCTCCGCAATCTGCTTGACGGTCGTCTCGTGAAATCCGTTGTTCGAGAACAGTTCCGTGGCCGCAGCAACGAATTTTTGCCGCCGGTCGGACATCATATCATTTCCCGCTTTAAGAGTTCTCTGATTGACGGATGAGAGATTGCTCATTCACCCCTCCCTCCTCTGGACGTTGCTCTTGAAAGGTTTGCCGCCCCTTGCGTTGTTTCCGGACTGGCGATGCCGGACACCCGTGGGCCTACCATCCGATCTGGCATTCCGCCTTGTTGTTTTCTTGTTGATCCGAGCATAGCATCGAACAGCTATTGACACCAGCAATAAACTGAACCATCATTCATTCACAATAAAAATGATGTCTCCCGACCGATTGAATCAGGGGAGAGCAAGGGAAGAAATGAAACAGAATGTAGCTATTCTCGGTATGGCCGCGACGCCTGTCGGGAAATACCAGAGCGATCCTTCCGCGGACATACATACGCTGGAACATGAACTGCTGGCGAAGCTGGTGATCGAGGCGATGCAGGACGGTGGGTTGCCGAAAGAGGAAGTGGACAGCCTCGTCCTTGCGCAGTGCCGCCCCTACACCCAGCAGAAATACTTCGCGACCTTTATGGCCAACTATTTGCGCATGCCCTGCACGGCGTCGGTCATGGAAGTTCTCGGCAACGGCATGACCGGCGGTATCGCCCTGGAGCAGGCGATCCGGGATATCGAGAGCGGGCGGGCCCGGGCCGCCCTCGCCCTCGGCGCCAATTTCGAGAGCCGGACGCCGTCCGCCGAGCATATGAACAGCAGCATGCGTGCGACCGGCGACGTTGATTTTCATACGCCCTTTGGCCTGACGCCTATCGCCTGGTATGCCATGGATGCCAACCGGTATATTCATGAATATGGTTCCTCGCGGCGGGAGCTGGCAAGCGTTGCCGTCAAGGACCGCTATCACGCCTCCCTGAACCCGATTGCCCAGTACCAGAAGACAATTACGCTAGACGATGTGATGGCGCAGCGTGAAATCGTCGAACCGCTCGGCCTGTATGAAGTGCCGCCGCGTGGGGACGGCGCTGTCTGTATCCTGCTCTGCTCGGAAGATATGGCGAAGGCCTCGGGCAAGCCCTATGTGCTGGTAAAGGGGCGTGGCTTCTATCATGAGGGCGTGCACCAGATCAGTGAAATACCCAACGACATGATTGCCTTCAACTCCTTGCAGCGCGCCAGCAAGAGCGCCTATGAGAACGCCGGGATCTCCGCGCAGGATCTCGACTTTGCGGAGATTTATGCCCCCTGCACTATTGTCGAGGTACTGGCCAGCGAGGCCATGGGCCTGGCGCCCCGCGGTAAGGGCGCCCGGGCGGCAGTGGACGGGGAAACCACGCTTGGCGGGCGCATCCCGATTTCGACCTCCGGCGGCCTGCTGTCGCGCGGTCATCCGGCCTATGTCACCCCGCTTTACAATATGTATGAGGCGGTGGAACAGCTTCGCGGCGATGCAGGCAAGCGCCAGGTGAAAGAAGCACGGCTCGGCGCAACAAGCTGTGAGCTTGGAAATTACAACGCGGCGATGGTACAAATTCTGGAGGCTGTGAGATGAGCATTGACGTTATTGAAAAGAACCGCCCCCGCGCCTATCCGCCCCGGCCGACGGAATGCACGGCGATTTTCTGGGAAGCGCTGGAAAAAGGCAAGTTCCAGACCACCAAATGCAATGATTGCGACAGCTTCACCTTCCCGCCGAAGCCAATCTGCCCTCACTGCTGGTCAAGCTCGGTAAGCTGGAAGGAACTCTCGGGCAAGGGAACGCTCTATTCCCGGACGACGATTTATGCCGCGCCGGCAACCTTCGAGAATGAAACCCCGATACATGCCGGGATCATTGATCTGGAAGAAGGTATTCGCATCGCCACCCAGCTTATTGAGGATGAGGCCATCCCCATCGACAGCCCGGTCGAGATTGTCGCCATTCGCCATACGGACGGTCCGCTTTATGGAGCACGAAAGGCGAAGTAGATGCCCCCGGCCTTATGCCGGAAGGCTAGGTTCGGTCAGGATAGCTGCTTGCTGCCCGCCGAACCGCATTCCGGCATATTTGAGCGGCAGGTCGAAGATGTCCGAGATGCGTTCCGCGTTGATCATATCCCGGCTTTCTCCGCTGCCCTCAATCCGGCCATCCTTGATGAAATAGCAGTCATCTGTGCAGTGATAGGCGAGATTGAGGTCATGCATCACGATCACCACGGCAAGGCCATGCTGCTGGCATAGCGACTGGACAAGGTCGAGCAGCTGGTGCTGATGTTTGAGATCCAGCGCCGATGTCGGCTCATCAAGAAAGAGGCAGGCGCCCTCCTGCTCCCATATTTGCGAAATCACCCGCGCGAACTGGACCCGCTGCTGCTCACCGCCTGACAAGGTAGGAAAGGAGCGATCGCGAAGATGCCAGGCATCCATCATCTCAAGCGCGGCCATCGCGACTTCGGTATTCCGGTCGGCGCTGTGGTCGAGCTCATACGGATTGCGTCCCATCAGAACGATCTCAAGCGCAGTAAAGGGAAAGCTGATCGGATTGGCCTGAGACAGGACTGCGCGCTTGCGGGACAAATCGGCCAGCGAATATTCTTCAAGTTCCCGGCCATCCATGGTGACCGACCCCGTATCCGGTGTCAGCGAGCCGGTCAGGCAGCGTAGCAAGGTGGACTTACCTGCGCCGTTCGGACCAAGAATGGCGCTGACCCTGCCCGCCGCAAAGCGGGTGGAAACGCGCGTCAGTATCTGCTTCGTACCGATATTATAGGAGATGTTATCGGCGATGATCACAGGCTGAACCTCCCGGCGTACTGCTTGATGAGAAGCCACAGGAAGAAGGGCCCGCCAATCAGGCTGGTGAGAATACCGACCGGCATTTCCGCCGGTGCCACGATCGTGCGGGCGGCTGTGTCCGCCACCACCAGTAGCGCCGCCCCAAGCAGCGCCGATGCCGGGATCAGCAGCCGATGGTCGGGCCCGAGGGTCAGGCGCACCAGATGCGGCACCACCAACCCGACGAAACCGATCACCCCGCTCACGGAGATGGCTGCGCCGACACATAGGGCCGTGCAGATGACGATGGTCCGTTTCAGTCTTTCCGCATCGACGCCGAGGTAGCGCGCCTCATTCTCGCCGAGCAGCAGGACATTCAGCTCCCGGGCATTCCGGATCAGGATCAGGCCTGAGGGAACGGCAATGGTCGTCACCACGATCACGGCAACCCAAAGCGCACCGCCAAGGCTGCCCATCGTCCAGAAGGTCAGTGTCCTCACGGGTTCATAAATCGTTCGATTTACGGTTCAGTTGGAGGGCGGCATCGGCAGTCCGAGGGCCGAAGCCCAGCAATAAAAGACTGTCCATCACAACAACCTTCTTCTCTTTCGCCGCCGGTGTGAGGGACAGGCCGGGAACAGCAAATATGTTGTCCACACCACCCGCCTGCTCCACCCCTTGTGAGGTAACCAGCAGGATTTCAGGCGCCAGGCTCGTCGCTGATTCCGGAGAGAGTGGCTTGTACCCCTCGTAATCGGTGACGACATTCTCCGCACCCGCCAGCTTGATGATGCTGTCCGCAGCAGTATGCACCCCCGCAACCATAGGCGCGCCGCCCGTATGCTGAAGGATAAACATGATTTTCTTCGGCTCACCCTGCGCCACAATCGCCTCCTTCAGCTTCGCTTCCGTCTCGCGCATGCTGGCGATCAGCTCCGCGCCTTCCGCCTCACGGTCCAGCGCCTCGGCAATCACCTCGATGTTCTGCTTTACATCCGCAAGCGAGCGTCCGGCCTTCAGCGTCAGCATATTGACCCCGGCGGACTCAAGCTGTGCCAATACCGGCGGCGGCCCGGCTTCATCCGTCATGAGCACCAGATCGGGACTGAGAGAGAGAATACCCTCCGCCGACAAGGCGCGCTGATATCCGACCTTCGGCGAATGAGCGGCCTCCTTAGGATAGTAGCTGGTAGTATCGCTTCCGACGAGCAATTCGCCCGCCCCCAGCGCATAGACCGTCTCGGTCAGGGCCCCGCCCACAGAAACAACGCGCTTGGGCGTATCCGCAACGGCGGCGGTCGAGAATAGCAGGAAAATAACGGTTAAAAATCGGATCATGGATTTGTTTCTTTTTGCATAAGAATATTGGCCGCATCGATCCCCTGCGTTTGCAGAAATGTCAGAACCCTCAGCAGCCGTTCAATGGCGATCCGTCGGTCACCGGCGACAATCAGTTCATAGCCGGGCTTCTCCGCGATGATCTTCGGAAGCGCGGTTTTAAGCTCGACAAAATTGTTGATCTGCTCGCCGTCGATGGCGTAGGAGCTTTCGCGGATTTCCAGCATGATATGCCGGGGTTCGTTGACCTGCGTCAGCTCCTCTTCCACGGCCGAGGGCAGCTTGAGATCGAGAGACTTGAACACTGTTCCGACGGTCAGCAGGAAGAAGACCAGCAGGATAAACAGGATATCCAGCATCGGCGTCAGGTCCGGTGCCAGATCCCGGAGCGTACCGCCATGCGGGTCTTCAGACTGAAGCGTGATCATTTGCGCCGCACCTCGGACGCGAACTCGACAATCTCGGATTTGCTTTCCGTCTTCGCAAGCTCGAAAGAGAGAGACAGTCGATTGAGATCAAGACAGAAGCGCCCGAGCTGCCTCTCGCTGAACGAACTGAAGAAATGCGCCATCAATAGCGCCGGCAAGGCGATCAGCAGACCGACCGCCGTCGTCAGCATCGCTTCCCACAGGCCATCCGCGATCAGGGCCGGCGACACCGGCCCGGTTTGAACGGAGATCACCTTAAAGGCCGCAATGATCCCGAGAATGGTCCCGAGCAGGCCCAGGATCGGGCTGATCATACCGATCATCCGCAAGGATTTGATGCCGCTGTAGTATGGGCGCTGCAGATCGTTCAGCATGACACCGACCATCTCGTCGCGCACCGGCTTCGGCTGCAACTTGATCTCCCGCAAGTACGCCGCGAGACGCTCATACCGGGCCTTAGCGGTTCTCGTTGCCTTCAGCACGAAAACCAGCCGCTCTATCCCGATCGCCAGCGCCACGATGGAGCAGACCGCGAGCGGCCATGCCATGATCCCAAGCTGCGCAAACTGCTCCGCGAAATCAAACGCCGGAAGCCCGTCAGGCAACATTCGTTACCTCCTTAACGGGCAGCTGGTCGACGATTTTACGCCAGAGGTCCAGTTCCGGCTGGCCGGGTTTGCGCTTGCCGAAGAAGGTTGCGATCAGTTCGTCATTCTCATCAAACACCTCGACCGCCGTCACGATGCCGTCTTCCGTCGGTTTCTTCGTCACCCAGGTGTGACTGATACCGGATTCATCGAGATGCAGGTTAAACTTCGGATCAAGCACATTGTACCATTTGCCATGTTCAACCAGCTTCTTGACCGGACCGGTGTGAATCTGGATGCAGCCGGGGCTGCCGACAAAAACCATGATCTCGCATTCACTTTCGGCGGCGAGATCCAGCAGGCGGCGCGCGGCCGTATTATCCACTTCGATGGCAAGATCGTTCCCGATATTGCGGAATGCCTGAACCCGTCCGACCTTGAATTTCCGAAGCAGCGGGAAGAAGGCATGGGTGTCCTTCAGGTTTTCCCAGCCGTCACGGAATCCTTCCCAGTCAATTTCCGAATCCGGGCGGTCCGACGCTTTTGGCGCTGCGCCTTCAACTTCAATAGACGGGTTCTGTTCAGCATGTCGATACTTTGCAACCAGATCATCATAGGCGGCCTCGCTTGATTTGTTGGTCAGATATATCTTGTGAATGGCCAGCCCCGCCCCGTTGAAAAACTGCAGGCTTCTCCGGGTTCCGGCCTTGATGGCTTCCGTCACGGCGAAGCCGTATTTCCACTGCCCCATGAACAGGCGAAGATCGATATCGGGATTGACGAACAGCCCGGTCTTCATCTGCCCGTGGCTGAAAAAGCTGGCGTTCTCATAGACGCCCTTGCGCTCATGCACGCAATGCTCGTTCCGGGTCAGCGCCATCACCTCGCCGAGCGAGACAATCTCTTTTAGAATCGCTTCCGGCTCATCGGCAAGACGGATGACATCCGCACCGACGCGGGACGCCAGCAACTCCCCTTCCGAAATTCCGATTTCCTGTGCAGCGTTCCGTGCTCTCAGCCCTTCGCTTTTGGTGAGCCGTTCATATTCAGCCCTGATTTGCTCAGGCGACAGCTGCGCCCTGATGGATGTTGATTCATTCATTGATCTTTCCTGTCCATTAGTGGATGACAAAATTTACGGGAACTCGAACCCAGCTGACGATCGCGCTTCCGTTCACGCTCGTTGGTTCAAACTTCCATTTTTTAACCGCCGCCAACGCCGCCATGTCCAAAAGGCGATGGCCGGATGATTTCGCGATTTTCAACTCCCGCGGATCGCCGCTCGGCAAGACTTCGGCATGCAGCGTTACCGTTCCCTGCTGACCCAGATCCTGGGCCCGCCGCGGATAAACAGGCGCAACCTGATGACGGTAGCGGGCCTGATGAATAACCGTTGAGTCATCCTCGCCATCGTTCTGCCCCACCGGCGGCTCGACCGCGACCAGCTTCTTCGCGGGCTCGCTGACGGGTTCAATAACCGGTTTCTTCACGGCTTCGGGAACCGGGCGTTGCTCAGGCGGCTTGACTGCTTTCGGCGTCGGCTTGGCGATAATCTCCTTCACCGGTTTGGCCGCAACTTCCGTTATCTCGGCCTCCGGGGGTTTGGCCTTGGGCAGTGGCACGGGTTTCGCCGGTGTCTTCTCAACGGGCTGAACCCGAGACGGGGT